>OASD01000117.1_pt1 | contig 51498 bp, 39 predicted proteins | sample 1475531 | NCBI WGS metagenome assembly OASD01 (sample SAMEA3360668, study PRJEB22359) | human gut metagenome | biome: ENVO:urban biome; feature: ENVO:human-associated habitat; material: ENVO:feces | place: Bangladesh | collected 2011
CCATCGAGCAACCATGTCACAGTGGTGTAGTGAACAGGAGTCACCTTGATTTCCAGGTTCAATTTGGTCTTGCGATCCAACTTCTGGTCAGCCAAATCGGTGTTCAAGATACGAGGATTGTCATCTTCTGATATGGTGAAGAAAGGATCGTCGTCAGAGGAACAAGAAGACAGTGTAGCAGTGCCTGCGAACGCAAAGCTCATGGCGAAAAGCATCATCATTGCCTTCAAGACATTACCTTTATATTGATTCATTATCTTTTTCATCTTGATAATTATTAATAGTTATGGCGTTAGCCAATTCTTAATTGTTCATTCTAAATTCTTAATTACTTAATGTATCCTTTACCATTAGCTGGAGCGAATTCTGGCTGAAGGTTGACGTTAGCCTTATCCCACCAAAGCTTCTTGTGCCAATCATCAGTACCACCCATACGCTCGATGGCAGCCTTATAGTTGACGCTGTTATACTGACCTTCCAACTCTGGATAACGCAAGCGAGTAGGCATAGCCATGTTAGAATCGGTATAAGTGAAACCATTGGTAAAGATGCCTAGTCGGCTTCTGTCCAGGATAGCAGGATAGTCGGAGCGACGCAAGTTAGCCCAACCCTCAGATGGATTCATCATGTGGAGAATCCATGCCTGGGTGTTGATGGTCGCCTTAGGATTGTCACCCAACTTGTTGTTGGCAATGAACTCATTGATCTCATCCTCAGAAATCTTGTTGGACGTGAGATAATAGTTGTTGAGCATCTCCATGGAAGCACGAACACCTTCCTCATAGAGAGTCTCAGCGTCACCACTTACATTCCAACCCTTGGTCTTAGCCTCGGCCATGAGGAATTTCACCTCGGCAGAGGTAATCAGAATACCAGGGCAAGAAGGCATCTCAAAGTCGATGTTCAAGCATGGACGCATCATACGTGCAAGAAAATCTGAGTTGTCATAATTGTTAGCATCCTGCTCAGCCAACTTAGCGAGAGTAGGAAATTCTGATACCTTAGGCACGTTCATCCAGTCGCTATACCAAGCAGCACCAGGATTACAAGGCTCCTCACCAATACCTTGACGCTGGAAGTAAGCCAACACCTCATCGGTCAAGTCGATGTTCTGCTCCTTGTCTGGCTTCACCTGACTACGCTTGATGTTGTAATAGTGGCGACAGATGCGATAGAGACGAGGGTCGTTAGTATTCTGCATCTGATAGAACAAGGTAGAGCATACGAATGTAGGAGATATAGCATCCTGACCATAGAGTATCTCTCCCAAGGCATTGGTACGGAAATCATAGTCGTTGGCTCCATCATAATAGGTATAAGGAGAATCTGAATACTTGATGTAAGCATCGTCGGCAGCCGAAGCAATATAACCGCCAGCATCTGCCAATGCACTTTCAAATTCCTCCTTAGCCTTAGTAGGATTTACATCTGAGATACGCATGGCATAACGCAAACGAAGAGAGTTGGCATACTTCTTCCATTTAGCCACATCGCCACCAAGACTGGTTACATCGCCAGAAATGCGGTCGGTACCTGTGCCAAGCTGCTTCTCGCAAGCGTCAAGTTCCTCGAAGAACCAGCTGTAAAGCTCTTCCTGCGTATCATACTTAGGATTAGAAATACCCTTGATGTATCCCAAGCCAGCCTCAGAAGCAGGGATGTCGCCATAAAGATCAGAAATCACAGAGAGCAGATACACACGATGGATGCGAAGAGCGGCATTCAGATTAGCCTTGTCCTCAGAATTGTGGATGGCATCCACAAGGTTCTTGATGGAAACCTCATAATAACGGTCCCAAATAAGACGGGCAATATCATCCTGAAAGAAATTGGAACCCGAATAATTGGTTACATTCCAACCACTCCCCACCAAATCACGATTCCGTTTCATTGGTGTGCCACATTTTCCCCAACCCCATCATCCAACACGTGAAAGTCGACGAGCTGCGCAGACGCAGGCCGCGGGTTGGGGGTAATGGTTTTATCATGGTTATGCCGCAGGCAGCGATGCTAACGGCATTATTTGTTTACTTCTGATAAGCCGCATTATCCGTACTTGCTGCCCGAAGGGTGGGTGTGGACGACATTGGGAGAAATATGCATCTTTCTTTCAAGAGGAAAGTCACCCAAATATAAAGATGATGACAGAACCTACCCTGTATTTGCACAAAAATGCAATTTGAAAGAAGGAGGTATATCTTTGGAACAGGCACGGTTCATTGATCCAAATACTATTGACAAGTGGGCAGAAGAATACAAGCTAAAGACCGGAGATATTCTCATTAATTCAACAGGTACGGGAACTGTGGGAAGAACAAGGCTTTTTAATGAATCATGTTTGGGCGATTACCCTTTTGTTGTTCCAGATTCTCACGTTTCAGTTGTAAGGACCCACGATGAAATTCTATCGGAATTTATCTATGCATATATTTCTTCAAACTTTGTCCAACAATATCTTGAAGAAAATCTTGCTGGTAGTACCAATCAAAAAGAACTGTATATAGGTGTACTTGATAACTTAAATATACCTCTACCTCCTTATAAAGAACAGAAAAGAATTGCAGATGAAATCGAAAGATGGAGTAGACAGATATACAAAATAGATGATGATAGAGACAACTTAACACATACAATTAAACAGGTAAAAAATAAGGTCCTCGACCTCGCCATTCACGGCAAACTCGTCCCTCAAGACCCAGCGGACGAGCCTGCCTGCGAACTGCTCAAGCGCATCAATCCTAATGCGGAAATCACATCTGATAACGGGCATTATCAGAAGTTGCCCGATGGATGGGTGATTACATCCATGCAAACACTATGTGCTTTGGTAGATGGAGAGAAGCAAAATGGCATAGAAAGAATAAATCTTGATGTGAAGTATCTGCGTGGAGAACGAGAAGCTAAAGTATTAACGTCAGGCAAATATACAGCTGCAAAAACTTTACTGATTTTAGTGGATGGTGAAAACTCTGGAGAAGTTTTTCGTGCGCCAGTAGATGGCTATCAAGGTAGCACGTTCAAGCAACTTTCCATCCATGAAGAAATGTACACCGACTATGTTCTACAAGTAATAAACCTGCATCGAAAGACGTTAAGAGAAAATAAGGTCGGTTCGGCCATTCCACACCTGAACAAAAAGTTATTCAAGGCTATCAATGTGCCTATTCCTCCATACGAAGAACAAAAAAGGATTGTAAATGCCATAAACAAAGCATTTACAATCCTTGATACGATAGCTGAGAACTTATAGATTCTCCGTTATTGTTCCCAATCTATTTAATAACAGTCTGACCTTTTTAACTATACGGTCTTGTTCATTTTTTGGAGGTATCGGAATTTCAATCTTTGAATATTCAGAAATCCAATAACGTTTATGGGTGTCACCGATTAATCGTGTGATACTCATAAACATTGCTATATATTCTATATTTATATTCTCTTTTACTTGCAATATTTTCATTGCAGACGATTTTACTTTGAACGGAAAATCGACAAGTTTTGAATCTGTAGTAAAGTCGTCAAAGATAATACACGGCAGCTTCTCATAGATGCCGTTTGTTTCATTCGTATGCCCAATTATAAATGATTTACCAGCTGTTAAAACAGGAGTTGTATATTTATCATCATAATCTGTTGATTTTACAATATAAGGGGTGGGCTGCTCATAACTAATGATGCTATCAAGCTGACATACAGCCCATCCTTCGGGCAACTTCTGATAATGCCCGTTACGTTCCTATATTGTTATATGTTTCATTTTTAAACAAATGCAATATGGTAACACAATTCAATGAGTATTTGGTCAAGGGGAACTTGACCAAGAACACCATACGTTCTTATGAATGGACGGTGAAGTATTTTATGGAGCACTACAAGGTGGTGAACAAACGAAACCTTTTAGCGTACAAGGGGTATTTGGTAGAGAACTTCAAGCCGCAGACTGTAAACTTACGGTTGCAGGCCATCAACAAGTATCTGGAGTTTACCAAGCAGGAGAAGCTAAAGGTAAAGTTTGTGAAAGTTCAGCAGAAGAACTTTTTGGAGAATGTGATTAGTGATGCTGATTATAAGTTCTTCAAGCGTAAATTGAAGAGTGACGGACACGACACCTGGTATTTTGTAGTGTGGTTCATGGCTGCTACCGGTGCTCGTGTAAGCGAACTACTCCATATCAAGGTGGAGCACGTTAAGGTAGGCTATCTCGACCTTTATAGCAAAGGTGGCAAAATACGCCGATTGTATATTCCTAAGAATCTGAGGACAGAAGCTATCAAATGGCTCGAAGATGAAAAAGTCTCATCGGGTTATATCTTCCTCAACCGCTTCGGCAATCGCATCACCACACGAGGCATAGCCCACCAACTCAAACACTTTGCTGAAAAATACGGAATGAACAGGGATGTTGTATATCCACATTCATTCCGTCATCGGTTTGCCAAGAATTTCCTCGAGCGGTTTAACGACATCGCCCTTCTTGCCGACCTCATGGGACATGAACGTCTTGAAACCACTCGCATTTATCTGCGTCGCACAGCAAGTGAACAGCAGAAAATCGTAGACAAGGTTGTCGTCTGGTAATCGCATATATGGTTTAGCCACCGTAAGTATTACGCTTACGATGGCTAACTATGTCGGCTACAATGATGCTTCTATTGCATCAAGTTGAGCAAATATCTCTTCTATTTTGAAAACGATACGGTGCTGCTCTTCGAGTGGAGGAAGAGGAACTTCTATATTTTCCATCTTAGATTTATTAACAATTGATATTGTAACAGCAGAAGACTTTCTTATTAGGTTATTATAGAACCAAGATGAACTGCACAAATAAAAAAGAAAGACATCATATACTGCTTTAGATGGAATTGCACAGTTTATTTGTTGGTTGGTTGTTCCTGCATTTACCAAATATCCAACTTTTCCAATTGTGCCTATGCAACAAACAGCGGTAGATCCTGCTGGAACTACTCTTGACACACACATTCCTTCCTCAGATAAATACTCCGAAGCATTTTTAACATAGCGCCCAAAGTCCAAATCCGCAGGTTTATAAAAAGGAATATTGCCACCATAGTAGATAGGATTAGACTTACTAGGCGTAGAACCAGTGATAACTTTACATATATTTTTTAGAGTACATACAGCCCATCCTTCGGGCAACTTCTGATAATGCCCGTTATCACAAGCTATTTCCGTCTTGGGATTGATGCGCTTTAATAGCTCTGCAGCAGGCTCGTCAGTTGGGTCTTGCGGTACGAGTTTGCCGTGAATTGCGAGGGTAAGAATTTTCGATTTAGCTTCCCTTATTGTTTTTTGCAAATTATCTTTGTTTTCCTCTATGCAATCGACTAATGATAACCAATGTTCAATTTCTTTTACAATTCTACTTTGTTCTTGCAAAGGAGGTATAGTTATCGCTATCTTTGAAAAGTTTCCTTTGTTCAATATTGGCAATGTGGTTGCTGACGCATTTGCTTTTATTTCATGTTGCATATAATCAGATATGCAAACATAAAAAAGAAATTTAGCTAATATAGCAGATGTAGGTATAATTGCATTTATTTGCTGATTACAAGTTCCTTCTACAGTTGTAAGTCCAGTTTTACCGATAGTTGCTCCAATACAAGTCACTAAAACAGAATTAGCTGGTAACTTTCTTGATTGCTCGAAGCCTAATGGTGTCAGTCTGTCTTTCGAATATTTAGTATGGATACCTTGTTCCAAATCTGTAGGTTTAAAGAACGGAATATTTCCGCTATAATATTCCTTTATATCCTTAGATGGTGTATTTCCTGTTATTATTTCAGCGATGTCCCCCAATGTCGTCCACACCCAAGAACTTGGCACCTCAAACGGCACGTTCTCATAATGCGGCTTATCAGAAGTTGTCTTAGACTTTTTAGGGCGTTTGATTTTGCCTTCTTTGATAAGGCGTTCTTTCTCGGCACGGATGCGCTCGAGGAGCACTGATGCAGGCTCATCGTTAGGGTCTTGCGGTACAAGTTTGCCATGTATCGCAAGGTCAAGTATCTTTTGGCGTAATGCTTTAGTATTCATTTGTTATTTGTCTTCTTCAAGTTTCTTTATTTCCTCGTTCTCTTCAAACTCCTCAATCCATTCCTTCACCTTAGCTTGCAGTAAAGCCTTGTTAGGCAAATAGAGTTGGTAAGCCGACGCATAGATATTGGCATCCTTAGGTAGAGTCAGCTCTACGAGGGCATCATTCTTCTCCTTACATAAAAGAATACCAATGGTTGGTTTCTCGAAATCCATCTTGACGTGGCGGTCATAATAGTTGACATACATCTGCATCTGTCCGAGGTCCTGATGAGTGAGTTTGTCTATCTTCAAATCAATGAGCACATAGCATTGCAACAAGCGGTTGTAAAACACCAAGTCAACAAAAAAATGCTGTTCTTCAAAAGTAAACCGCTTCTGTCGTGCTTCAAAAAGAAAGCCTTTACCAAGTTCGAGCAAGAATTGCTGCATTTTGTTGATAATGGCATTCTCCAGTTTAGACTCCGAATAAACAGAATCGGGCCTCAATCCCAAGAATTCCAGTGTGATAGGATTCTTTATGATGTCTGATGGTTTCTCGACCGTATGCCCCTCTTTTGCCAAGCGCATCACCTCGTCCTTATTGCGACTCAAAGCCAATCGCTCATAAAGACAACTACCAACCTGTCTATTCAGTTCACGCACACTCCAATTCTGTTGTTTCGCTTCAATCTCATAGAAGTTGCGCTCATCATGATTCTCAATACGCATAAGGATAAGATAATGCGACCATGACAAATCAAACTGAATTTGACAAACACCGTCTGTCAAATTCGCATACGCCAAATAGAACTGACGAATTTGTCTTAAATTAGAATAAGACCAACCCTCACCGTATTTCAGACACAGTTTCTCAGAAAGAGCTTTTAACACCTTCTTGCCATACGCTGCACGCTCGTATCCCTGCTGCTCATCCTCCACAATATATTTACCAACACCATAGTAAGTGTAGACCATTGTAGTGTTCACAGTAGTTTTAACATGCTTGTGCGCCTCGTCAATAAGTTTTGAGATATGCCCAAAGAGAGCATCCTCTCGCTTTGTGATTTCATCCATGCCCTTAATCCTCCTTGATGTCAACCAATAATTTTTCAAGTTCACTCACCGCCTTGCTGATGTTTTGGCTTTGTTCCTTTATGGTAGCCATCAGTTCTTCCAGAGTATGTTCCTCTTCCTCGCCACCCTGTTTAATCCAAGTGATATCAAGTGAAGTCTTGTCACGGGCGATGAGTTCTTCAACTGAGTATTTGCGCCAACGTCCTGACGGATTACTCTCAGCATCGTAGGTTTCTGTGCGATTATTGATATTGTCGGGATTATAGCATTTCACAAAGTCGTCAAGATGATGGCGCTCTAATTTGTTGGTGGCAAGCGTATGCTTGATGTCGGTACGGTAATCATAGAACCAAACCTCCTTTGTTGGCTGTCCCTTTGTGAAGAACAGTACGTTAGCCTTCACGCCCTGCGCATAGAATATACCAGTAGGAAGACGCAGGACGGTATGCAGATTGAAGTCAGAAAGAAGGCGTTTACGGATAGTCTCGCCAGCACCACCCTCAAAGAGAACGTTGTCCGGCAGTACCACGGCAGCACGGCCACCCACTTTCAGCATGAGCATCATGTGCTGAAGAAAGTTCAACTGATTGTTCTTCGTCTCGACATAGAAGTCGGGGCGGTTAAGCTCCACAGACCCTGCCGGACGCTGTCCGAAAGGAGGATTGGCAAGGATAACATCTACGAGCGTTTTAGGCTCACGTTCCAACGAATCTTCACAAGAGATGGGGCTGCGGTCAGTACCCACACCATGCAGATAGAGGTTCATGGAAGCGAGTGTGACGACAAGTGAAGTATTGTCCACGCCATGCAGAGCTTTGTTGCGCAGAAAATCGCGTTTAGACTTGTCGGCCGACTGATTCTTCATATAGTCATAAGCCGTGAGAAGGAAGCCTCCCGTACCACAGGCAGGGTCGCACACCGTCTCGCCAATCTGAGGACGGATGCAGTCCACCATAGCCTTAATGAGCGGACGCGGTGTGAAATACTGTCCTGCGCCACTCTTCTTATCCTGTCCGTTCTTTTCCAGAATGCTCTCATATATAGCACCTTTCACGTCAGCATCCATAACAAGCCATTGCTCCTCGTTAATCATGGTGATAACCTTCTTCAAGTAGACAGGTTTGTCAATTTTGTTCTGCGCTTTGGTGTAGATGGTACCGATAAGGTTGTCTTGCTCGCTGAGTACTTTTAGCGTTTCCTCATACTGTTTCAAAAGATCCAGTCCGTCGAGCTTTATAAGTTCTTCCCACTGATATCCAGCAGGTATTGCCGACTCTTCTCCAAACATCTCTACATTCTCCGCATCCATTTTCAGAAAAAGCAGATAAGTGAGTTGCGTGATATAATCGGTGAAGCCAATACCTTGTCCTGCAAGTGTAGTGGCGAGATTCCATACTTTCTTGGTGAGCGATTGCTCTGTAGATATATTGTTTGTCATAATTCAAAGTTATGCTGTTTTTCTTAAAACCACAAAATTAAACAAAGAAAGAAGAGCGTCATCCGCCTTCTGTTTAGTACCGAATGCTGCAATCATCTGAGCAGCTTGTGTGCGGTCGTCCTCTCGAATGTCGTTTATGGTGCAAGCACCGTTACTTGCCACATAGTCCACAATCTGGCTCATGAGCTGCTTCTGTCGTTCTGATATTTCACGATGCCACTGACCACACCAAAGATTGAAGTATTGTCGGGCAGTAGTGCAAACGCTGTCCAGACGTTCAATCTGGCGATAGGCAAAGCGCACCAACTGTATAATATTGGTAAGAGCCTCGCCCTCCTCCTTCTTGGTGGCGCGTCGCACGTGGTTTGGAGAAACGATGGCATAAGAGTTCCAAAGCTGCTTCGTGCTGAAACGATTGTTTTCCATCTTCAGCTTGTTCTCCAAATCTTTCATCATATCAAAGTTGATAGGCTCACCACTCAGATTATAGATAATGCGCAAAGCCTCAATCTCATCAGCATGGTCACGACAATACTTCTCAAAAGCTTCTGTAGTGTCTTTAGCTTCCTCCACAGAAAAGCCCTTGGATATAAGCGTGTCCTCACCAGGCATGAGCGTATTGACAAAGCCAGCAGCAAGAATCAGGATGTATCGGCGCACATCAGCATGATTGGCAACCGGAGCTACAAGTCCCTTGCGCTCGTTGTTAGGCTCATTTATATCATTATATGGCGGCAACGTATCTTTTTCCAAAGCATCGTATATACGCTGTGCAATAGCATCCATAGAGTCGCTTGCCAATCGCTCAAACTCTGCACGCTGACTATTGTCGGCCTTGTTGTGGAGACGAGACAAAGTAGCAGCCAGACGTTTTAGATACATATTAGGCAGATTGCCATGAGCAATTCGCTCAAGCAATTCCTTCAATGTAATCGTAATAGTGTCAGGTCCATCACCCTGTTCCGGTATAGACATCGTATGCTCGGTAACACCCACGGCATCGACAAGGAAGAAACAGTCCTTACTGAAGGCATTAGGTGTCACGGCTCTAAGTTGCTCATCGCCGATGGTGCGCACACCACGACCCTTCATCTGAATATAAAGCGGTTCAGATTCCACATCGCGCATGAACATCACCACTTCGAGCGGTTTCACATCAGTACCCGTAGCCACCAACGTACAGGTGACGGCAATGCGGAAGTCACGGTCGTTGCGGAACTGGCGGATAAGCTCGTTGCTATCGCCTGCCGAATAAGTAATCTTCTGTACATATCTGTCCATGTTGGCATTCGGACATTTCTCGCCAAACACCTCTTTGGCAATATTCACGATATTTGTTGCATGGGTCTCATTAAGCGCAAAGATAAGAGTCTTAGGGAGATATGCAAAGTTAGGCTCACGTTGTGGGTCATTGAACATCTCAGTATAAACAGCATCACGATAAGTTGTAAGAATAAGCTTTATCTGAGACGGGTTGATAATAGAACGGTTAAGCTCCGTCTTCGTGTAATTCTTAGTCTCTCGTGTGTTTATCTCCTCCGTCTTGCCAGTGTAGCGAGTCTCCACACGCACACGGTCGCCTTTCAAGATAGCGCCACCATTCTCGGTAGCCTCCGTCTTGATGCGATACACACGGTGATCCACGTTCACACCATCCACAATACTCTTTTCAAGCGTATAGTTCACAATACGGTTGTTGTTGAAGAACGCCATAGTTTCGGGAATAGGTGTTGCAGTAAGACCAATAAGGCGAGCCGTGTCGAAATATCCAAGCACCTTGCGCCAGTTGCCGTAAATACTTCGGTGACACTCATCAATGACAATCATATCAAAGAAATCGTGTGGCAGATTAGGATTGGCAGGAAGCGTAACCTCCCCTGTCGCTTCATCATTGTCATCGTCGTCGGTGTCTTCAATTTCTTCACCTTTCAACAGCGAGAACAGTCGTTGAATAGTGGATATCAACACATTGCAGTCAGATGGTATTTTAGCAGACTTCAATCGCTCCACACCATAGATGGTGTTGAAAGCTTCACCATTGTCAGTGAGGCGGAATGTGCCGAATTCATTTTCAGCTTGTCGTCCGAGATTGTTGCGGTCAACAAGGAAAAGGACATGGCGCATATGGGTATATGCCAACATACGATAGGCAGCAAGACAAGCGGTATAAGTTTTTCCTGCACCTGTGGCAAGCACCATAAGCGCACGGTTTTGTCCACTACGGAAACTCTTTTCCAACTCCGTAATAGCCTCGTATTGACATTCACGCAATCCCTTCTTGCGTAGCGTTGGCAAGCCAGCAAACGGATCGTCAATGCCAAGCATACTTACAATCTCTTTTGGAGTATGGATACGGTTGATTTCATCCCATTCCGTGTTTGTCTTGCGAAAATCTTGGAATAAGACTACCTTGCCATTAGATTTGTATAAAAGAGGTATAGGCTTTTGCCAAGTCTGGTAGCAGTTGGGGACGCTCTTGGCGTAAGTAGCCACTTGCTCGCTCACCATATCAGATTCGACATTTACCTCCTCACGTTTAGCTTCCAGCACACCACACACCTTGCCGTTGATGAACATAAGATAGTCCGCTTCGAGATTGCCTTTCAGCAAGCCCTCACGCACGGCGACGGCAGACATCGTAGGCTCAAACTCATCACGGTTGACAACCTGCCAACCTGCATCTTCAAACCAACGGTCAATCTTTACTCTCGCTTTTTCCTCTGGTGTCATAGCTTAATTCTCCCCATTTTCTGATAATTGCGTATTATCGGAAGTTGTAAAACTTGGTTAGACAGGATATATTCATATCCGCCATCCTTAGATTTCGTCATCGTTGACCACCTCCGTATTTAACAATCTTGCTACATCTACATTCAATGCTTTTGCAATACGCAGTAGATTTTTAAGGTCTGGCTGACTTGCATTTGTCACCCACTTGGAAATCGCAGCTTGGTCTTTGCCTAACGTTCGGCAAGCCATTTATTTGATTTCTGCTCCTCTGCAAGAACTATCAGTAATCTATTGACTTGTTCTATTGGCATACCTTAAATCATATATATGGCAAAGGTACATAAAGAATGTGAGAACTCTTTATGATTTTTTTTAATTTACTTTATAAATTGCAAATTTGTCGAATGGGCCCTTTTGCCTCTTTATATATACACCTCATCCCATTCACCTCAAACACACCCACTTCTTGACGCTGCCAGCCGTGATTTACCTGATATTGTTGTCAAAAGACCCACTGGGGTTGCTGAGAAGGATGAACATGCAACCTTGACATTCACGCCATTTCAACCGGTTACAAGTTATAACCGGTTGGTTGCTTTCTTGTTTCTTCGGCTGCACGCCGTTTCATGCCATTTCGGGTTGCGGAGTATTGCGCATGGCCATTCGTCCCCCCCCCATTACATTCCGCAGGATCATCTTAGCGGTGGGACCTGAGGGCGGAGGGTAAAAATCTTTGGTGGAAATGTGGGGGCGGGATTTTGGGTGAAACAGAGGGCGGGGAGGCATGGTTTGGTGGTGTCGTTCGCCTATGGTGACGGGCTTCGCACCTCCGACGGCAAGGCCCCGTCTTGTTTCGAGATAGCAGAGGAAGACGGCCTCTATTATCCGGCACAAGCCACGATAGAAGGCTCCAAGGTCCGCCTCACTTGCCCACGGCTGAAATCGCCGCGATACGTGAGATATGCTTGGCAACCATTCACCAGGGCCAACTTGGTTAACAAGGACGGGCTGCCAGCATCCACGTTTCGTGGCGAAGTGGGCGATTGAAACACCTGCCAATAGTATTCCCCTGCTCGGTCACATCATTTACTTAATGTAAATGTTTCGGTCTTGCCAGCCTGGATCTGGACGGGTTCATGGAGAAAATACTTGGGGTGTTCAGCGCTTTGTACTTGGCAATCTACAATGTAATTACCGGGATTCACTTCAATGTAGTTCTTTTTGAATATATCCAGTTTCGCGGTCTTTATAATGTAGTCTTCTTTTTCAATGGGTCTAACGGTGAATGTGACTTGCTTGTTCCATTCCCGTTCCTATGAACTAAATACAATGCAAATGGTTCCCGTTGTTGGTGTGTATAGGTGTTTATTATCTTAATTCTGGCAACCAATTGTCATATTTTGTTACCTTGTTCATATCATCTTAATTTATTGATTAAACATTATCCAATTTATGTTTCCGATGGCAAAATTAGTCATTTTACATACATCGTGAAAATGTTTTACTTGAAAAAAATAATTATGTCTGAGAATTTAATGTACCTTAAATATAAGGTCAATCATTTGTTTAGCAGGGGCGGGTAGGGATGGTTAGGGCCCGCCCCTGCAAGACATACCAAACAAAAAAATAGCCGCACGACCGATTAACGTATTGTCTGTATGCCGATGCTGGCTTTTTATTTCATTGGCGTGATGACGAAGCGGAAGGTCATGTCGCCGAAAGGCACGCGGTATTTCTCCAGAGGCAGATCGCCCCAGCTGTTGGTACCGCCCAAGCCTTGCTGTGCGAGGTCGATGGTGAGCTCGGTGAACTTGCTCTTCGGCACCTCCGGAGAGTGGCGCTGCGCCTTCTCCATGCCCTCGTCGAGGTCGGCAATGTCGTAGTGGAGCGCGCCAGCGTACATCCAAGAGCTGACGGGCTGGATGTTGATGCCGAGGCCATCGGCGTTGGCTTGTTTCCACCAGCGGATGTCGCTCTTCGTGCCACACTCCTGCGGACGGATGTACGGGAAGTATTGCTGGTCGGCGGTGAGGCTGTACAGGCCGATGCGCTCGGAGAGCTTTCGGTCGCTGTAGTTCTCTATCGGTCCGCGACCGTACCACTGGCTCTTGTCCATGTTGTAAGGCAAGTCCATCACCATGCCGAAGCGCAGCAGGTTAGGAGCCTTGGCGTCGGGCGTGGCCTTTGTCATGGCTTGCTCCACGTCGATGGTGCCGTCGCCATAGACCTTGTAGGTGAGTGTCAGCTTGGCCTTCACGTCAGGCATGTCGTAACGTGCCGTGACGGTTGCCGCCGTGCCCTTGCTCTCCTTTATCTTCTCCACGGTGATGGCGGTGAGCGTCATATTCGGGTTGTGCCAAGCCTTGAGACGGTTTTGCAAGCCGGCGCCCATGTCGTTGTCGGTCACGGCGCGCCAGAAGTTAGGCTTCAGCGTTCCGCCCTCGCCAAGCATGCTCTTGCCGTCGACAGCGTATTGGCAGAGAAGGCCGGTAGCCTTGTCGAAGGCCACGGTAGCCTTGGCGGACGCGATGACGATTGTTGGGTCGTTTTTCTTGTTTTGTATCTTCACCTTCTCGGTGCTGAAGTTCTCCACGTAGGTCACGGGCGTTGCCTCGTTGAGCGCTATCTGCTCGTAGGCCACGGTCTGCCCCTCGGCTATGAGCGGCTCGGCGGTCTTGGTCTTGAAGTCGATGTTGAGCATCACCTCACCGTCGCTTGGAATATTGAGAGGAAGCGCGACGTTGGCGGTCTGCTGTGGCGCCACGTTGAGCTTGTCCACGCTGCCGCTTTGCACGCTCTTGCCGTCTTTCAGCAATGACCACTCCATGCGGTAGTTGCTAAGGTCGCGGAAGAAGTTCTCGTTGTGCACGGCGATGGTGCCTTTGGCGAGGTCGACGGGCTTCACCCAGATGCTTTGATACTGGTAAGCCAGCTCCTTGGCGTGAGGGTTGAGCTGTCGGTCAGGACCGATGATGCCGTTGCAGTTGAAGTTGTTGTCAGAGGCGTCGGTCTTGTTGTAGTCGCCGCCGTAAGTGTAGAGAGGCGTCATGCCACCCGTTCCCGGCTCATACTTGGCGCTGATGGCGTCGTAGTCGGCCACGGTGCGCGAAGCCTTGAAGTCGGGCTTGCGGTGCAATCCCTGGTCCACGAAGTCCCAGTCGTAGCCGCCTTGGAACTTAGGATACTTGCGTATGAGTTGCCAATACTCGGCAAGGTTGCCGCCCGAGTTGCCCATGGTGTGGTTGTACTCACACTGTATGAGCGGCATGGTCTTTGTCGGGTCCTTGCTATATTTCTCGCAATCCTGCACGTTGTAATACATCGGGCAGAAGATGTCGGTGTCGTGTGGTCCCTGCCAGATGCTGCGCTCGAATTGCACTGGGCGCGACGTGTCGGTCTGCTTTATCCAGTTGTATGCCGCGAGGAAATTGTTGCTGTTGTCGGTCTCGTTGCCAAGGCTCCAGACGATGATTGAAGGATGGTTGAACTGCATCTCCACGTTGTGCTGGTTGCGCTCCATGATTTGTTTGGCAAACTCCGGTTGCGCCGCGGGCGTTGACTGGTCATTGCTGTATTGGAAGGCGTGGCTCTCCTGGTTGGCCTCGGCCGTGACGTAAATGCCGTATTGGTCGCAGAGATCGTACCATCGTGGGTCGTCAGGATAGTGGCACGTGCGCACGGCGTTGATGTTGAGGCGCTTCATTATCTTGATGTCCTGTATCATGCGGTCCACGGTCACCACGTAGCCGCCATCCGGATCCATCTCGTGCCTGTCGGCACCCTTTATGAGCACCGGCTGGCCGTTCACGAGCAGCTGCGCGTTCTTTATCTCCACCTTTCGGAAGCCCACCTTTTGCGGTATCACCTCCACCACGTTGCCCTTGCGGTCTTTCACCACCGCCTCGAGGGTGAAGAGGTAAGGCGTCTCGGCCGTCCACTTCTTCACGTTGCGCACCATGAAGCGCACGGTGGCCTCCTCGCGTCCGCGGAAATCGGCCGTCTGCCTTGCCACGACACTGCCGTTGGCGTTTATCAGTCGGAACTCCACCACGGGCTGCCCCTTTACCCATGCGTCTACGAGCAGCTCGCCGTCCTTATAGTCGTTTTCCAGGTCGGGCGTCACGCGGATGTTCTCCATCTGCACTTTGGTGTCCTTGGCGAAGAGGTAGCATTGGCGTGCCACGCCGGAGAGACGCCAGAAGTCCTGGTCCTCGCTCATGGAGCCGTCGCACCAGCGGAAGGTCTGGAAGGCGATGAGGTTCTTGCCGGGGTGGAGATACTTGGTGATGTCAAACTCCGCCGCCACCTTCGAGTCCTCGGTGTAGCCCACGTACTTGCCGTTGACGAACAGGTACATGTTTGACGTCACGCTTCCGAAGTGGGCTATGACCTGCTTGCCGTCCCACGATGCCGGCAGGTCTATTACGCGTCGGTATGAGCCCACGTGGTTGTCCTTCACGGGCACGCTCGTCTTCGTGGCGTTCTCTGGAGCGTATTCCGGCTTCCATCCGAGGTACACGCCCCCCTTGTACTGGTATCTCCAGGCGAAGCCCACGTTGACGTATGTGGGATCGCCATAGCCGTTGAGCTCCCAGTTGCCAGGCACGTTCATGGTCTTCCATGCCGAGTCGTCGAGGTCAACCTTGTAGAAGTCTTGCGGGCGCTCGTTGGCGTTCCTTACCCAGTTGAACTTCCACGCTCCCTCGAGCGAGAGGTATCTCGACGATTTCTCGATGTCGCCGCCCCTGGCCTCTTCCTCGTTGGCATAAGCGAAGAAGTTGGAGTGCAGGCGATAGCGGTTCACCTCGTTCACTTGCAAGTCGTGCCACTCTGTCCAAGTTGGCATTGGCTCTGCCTTGGCCTTGACCTTGACAGGCGCCGCCCCTGCGCCGCATGGCGCCGACAGCATGGCCGCGGTGGCGAGGAGGAATAAAATGTTACCTTTACGTTGTTTCATAAAAATTATAGTTTAGATGCTTTTGTTTCTCATACAAAGATAAGAAAAAAAAGCCGTGGAGGTTTGTGACAGCTCGATTTTTTAAGTGATATTAAGTGTTGTGTGACAAATATGGCGTTTAGAGCGCCAAACTTGAAAAATAGGTGCGCTAAGTTTTGGAAAAGCGTTACTTTTGCAGTCTGTAAACATTAACGCGTCATGGAGAAAGAAAATCAGTTTGTCACACAGTACCCCGACCTCATGCAGGGTAAGAAGATAATGTATAACCATGGTTTCAGCTCATCGGCGGCCTCAGGCACGGTGAAGCTCATCCGCCAGACCTTCCCGGGCGCCGAGGTCGTGGCTTTCGACATCCCGCTTCATCCCGAGGAAGGCTTGGAGCTGTTGAGGCAGAAGGCCGAGGAGGAGAAGCCCGACCTCATAATAGGCACGTCGATGGGCGGCATGTACACCGAGATGCTTTACGGCTTCGACCGCATCTGCGTGAACCCGGCCTTCGAGATGGCCAAGACCATGAAAGAGCATGGCATGACCGGAAAGCAGACTTGGCAGAACCCGAGGCAAGACGGCGAGACGGAGTTCATGGTGACCAAGGCCTTGGAGAAAGAATACAAGGATGTGACAGACAAGTGCTTCACCGCCCTTGAGGAGATGACCCATCAAGACAAGGCCAAAGAGCAGGGCCGTGTGTGGGGACTGTTCGGCGACGAGGACAACCTGGTGAACACTTGGGACCTCTTCCGCTCGCATTACCCACAGGCCGCCCATTTCCATGGCGCCCACCGCATGGACGACAAGAGCTTCATTGGCGGAGTGGTGCCCGTGATTCGCTGGATAGACGACCGGCAGGAAGGGCGTGAGCGCCAGATAGTGTATATCGACAGCAGCTGCCTCGCCGACAACTATGGCAAGCCACGCGCGAGCTTGCAGAAAGCCTTTCGTGAGTTGATAGAAAAATACCAGGTCTACATCGTTGAACCCGCGCCGACCAACGAGCATGGCAGTTTCGCCGCCAACGCCGCGTGGATAGAGCGCTATCTCTCCACGCCGGCCCACGACCACGTGGTCTACACCAACCAGAAGCAGCTGCTCTACGGCGACTTCTTCATCGACACGTGCCCGGCCGACAACCTCCTTGCCACGGCCATACGGCTTGGCAGCGACGAGTTCAAGACATGGGAAGAGGTGATAACCTATTTTAGCAGGATATGACGTAGGCTCACGGGCGTACCAGAAAAATGCCACGGCGTGGTACTCGCAATACCACGGTGTGGTACTCACAATACCACGGTGTGGTACTCATAATACCACGGCGTGGTACTCACGATACCACGGTGTGGTACTCACGCTACCACGGCGTGGTACAGACACGATTGCCCCAGCGCAATCTTTTTGAAAGGATTGAAGATTATATTGCGGATAATTTTGTAATTTTGTGGCATCATCAAGATAAGATTTGCTTATGGCACGAAGGGAAGAATGGCACGATGACTATTGGCTGTTGCTCATACAGCTCTATCTGCGGCAGCCCCAAGGGGTGAAACGCCTCTACAGCCGCGCGCTCGTGGACGTGGCGCTGGAGCTTCATATCCATCCGGCTCAAATACATCGCCGCTTGTTCCGGTTGCGCCAGATCGACACGCCTCGCCTGCAACACTTGTGGGATGAGTATGCCGGAAGCCCGGCCAAGTTGCGGCGTGGCATATCGCTGCTGCGCCAGATGAGCGGCTTTGGCAACGCCCAGGCCTTCTACGCGGGCGTGGAGATGAGCAAGTCGTGGGAGAGCGACTTCATGCCCATAGGCATAGGCACGCTGACACCCGTGAAGCTGATAATGATTCTCGACCTCTATTTCCGCCTCACGCCAATCACCATGGCGGAAGACACGCCAGAGGTGAAAGACCTGGCCAGGCTCATACGCGAGACGCCACGCCAGGTGGTAGAGGTGATGGACGCGTTCCTGGTTTGCGATCCTTATATCAGCCAGTACACATCCACCAGCTCGCCGCTGCTTGCCCCGTGCGCCGACGTCTGGAAGCGGTTCGGCAACGAAGACCCGGAGACGCTGACCACGCAAGCGGCCCAACTCACAGACTATTTCAAATAAATGGCACAGAAACTCATACAGACGCAGACCCAGCAGCAGGTTCAGCAGCAACGGCTCTCGCAACAACAGCTGTTGCAGGTGAAGCTGTTGGAGATGCCACTCGCCGAACTGGAGCAGAGCATCGGCGCGGAACTTGACGACAACCCCGCCCTTGAGGAAAAGCGTGACGACGACGCGCCGGAACAGGATAACGTCGGCGGAGACGACGCGAGCGACACCGCCGCCGACGACTCTTACGAGGACAGGACAGAGCGCGAGGAGCGCGAGGAAGCCCTCGACAACGCGCTTGAGAGCTTGGGCAGCGACGACGAGATGCCGGAGCCCACGCATGGAGGCTCGCAAGCCAGCCAAGACGCCGACTACGAGGAGACCGTGTGGGGAGACACCACGTCGTTTTACGACAAGCTGAAGGAGCAAATGGGCGAGACCGAGCTCACCGAGCGGCAACGGCAGATAATGGAATATCTCATAGGCTCGCTCGATGGCGACGGCCTGTTGAGGAAGAGCCTCGACGACATCGACGATGAGTTGGCCATATACCAAGGCATTGACGTGCCCGTGGAAGAGATAGCCAAGGTGTTGCGCATGTTGCAGTCGTTTGACCCGGCGGGCATTGGCGCGCGCTCGCTGCAAGAGTGCTTGTCGCTGCAGATAGCGCGGAGGCCCAGCGGCAAGCTCAAGGACATGATGATGGAGGTCGTGGAGCGGCATTTCGACGACTTCATAAAGAAGCATTGGGACAAGATAGCGCAATCGATGGGGCTAACCAATGACCAGGCCGCAATCATACACGACGAGATAAGGAAGCTAAACCCCAAGCCCGGCGCCGCCCTTGGCGAGACGGAAGGCAGAAGCCTGCAGCAGATAACGCCCGACTTCATCGTGGACACCGACGACGACGGCAACGTGACCTTCACCATCAACGACGGGCGCATACCCGACCTGAAGGTATCGCCAACGTTCACCGACATGGTAGACACCTACCGCACCAACAAGCAGAACATGAACCGCAAGGAGAAAGAGGCTCTGCTCTACGCCAAGGAGAAGGTGGACAAGGCGCAAGGCTACATAGAGGCGGTGAAGCAGCGCAGGCACACGCTCTTCGTGACGATGAAGGCCATAATAAACTGGCAAAAGAGATTCTTCCAGAATGGCGACGAGGCCGACCTGAAGCCCATGAAGCTGAAAGACATAGAGGAGAAGACTGGACTTGACAGTTCCACCATATCGCGCGTGAGCAACATGAAGTATGCCCAGACCCGATGGGGCACGTTCCCCTTGCGCTTCTTCTTCACCGACGGCTACGTCACCAAGGACGGGGAGGAGATGTCGACACGCAAGCTGAAGCTGGCGCTGAAAGACCTCATCAACCACGAGGACAAGAGCAAGCCTCTCAGCGACGACGTGCTGGCCAAGGAGATGAAGAAGATGGGCTATCCGCTGGCGCGGCGCACCGTGGCCAAGTATCGTGAGCAGCTGGGACTGCCCGTGGCAAGGCTGCGGAGATGTTAACCTGAGTAAAAAATGATATGCGAGAAAAAGACATTATAATAGCCGCAAGGGTCGTGAGCATGGTGTTCACGCCGTTCTACCTGCCGTTGGCAGGGCTGCTGGCGTTGTTCATCTTCAGCTACATGAGCCTCATGCCGCTTTTCTATAAGACCCTGGTGATGCTGACGGTGTATCTCTTCACCATACTCTTGCCCACGCTCTTGATCCACGCTTACCGCAACTACCAAGGATGGTCGCGATGGCAACTGGGCAAGCGCGAGAGCCGCATGGTGCCTTATATCATCGCCATCATCTGCTATACGCTGTGCTATTTCGTGATGAGCTATTTCCACGTGCCGCAGTTCATGGCCAACATCCTTGTGGCGGCGTTGCTCATACAGGTGGTGTGCGCCGTGGTGAACGTTTGGTGGAAGATTTCCACGCACACGGCGGCGATAGGAGGGTTCGAGGGTGCCTTGGTGGCGTTCTCCATACTCTTCGCCTTCAATCCGCTGTGGTGGTTCTGTGTCATCCTCGTCTTTGCCGGGACCGTGGGCACGAGCCGCATGATATTGCGGCAACACTCACTGTCGCAAGTTGTTGCGGGCTTCATGTCGGGAACGGTGATAGGCTTTTGGGCTATAATTTGACAAGTAACTTACAACATAATTATTAATAGTATGAAGCCGTTAGTTAGTATTATCATGGGTTCCACAAGCGACCTTCCGGTGATGGAGAAAGCTTGCAAATGGCTTGAGGAACAGGAGATTCCCTTTGAGATGAACGCCCTTTCCGCCCACCGCACCCCGGATGCCGTGGAGCAGTTTGCCAAAGGAGCCAAGGCGCGTGGCGTGAAAGTCATCATCGCTGGCGCCGGCATGGCCGCCGCCCTGCCAGGCGTGATAGCGGCATCTACGCCGCTGCCTGTCATTGGCGTGCCAATCAAGGGCATGCTCGATGGCCTTGACGCCATGCTCTCCATCATCCAGATGCCTCCTGGGATTCCAGTGGCCACGGTGGGAGTGAACGGAGCACAGAACGCCGCCATCCTCGCCGCGGAGATGATGGCCCTGGGCGATGAGGCCATTGCCAAGAAGGTGGACGCGTGGAAAGCCGGACTCGGAAAGAAGATAGAAAAAGCCAACGCCGACTTGGCTTCGATAACCGACTATAAATTCAAGTGCTGAATGGACTTGTTCAATTATCACCGGCGTGAGTCTTCCGTGGTGCATATCGGTGCCTTGGACATGGGTGGCGACAACCCCGTGCGCATACAGTCGATGACGACGACAAGCACCGACGACACCGAGGGCAGCGTGGCACAGGCGGAGCGTATCATCAAGGCCGGCGGAGAACTCGTGAGGCTTACGACGCAAGGCGTGAAAGAGGCGGAGAACCTGAAGAACATCAACGCCGGCATACGGCGCGACGGATTCTCCACGCCCCTCGTGGCCGACGTGCATTTCAACCCTCGCGTGGCCGACGTGGCGGCGCGGTATGCCGAGAAAGTGCGCATCAACCCGGGCAACTACGTGGACCCGGCGCGCAAGTTCGTGAAGCACGACTACACGGATGAGGAATATGCCAGCGAGCTGAAGAAGATAGAGGAGCGGCTGGTGCCTTTCCTCGACATCTGCAAGGAGAACCACACCGCCATCCGCATCGGCGTGAACCATGGCTCGTTGTCGGACCGCATACGCAACCGCTATGGCGACACGCCAGAGGGCATCGTGGAGAGCTGCATGGAGTTTTTGCGCATTTGCAAGAAGCATGACTTTGGCGACGTGGTAATCTCCATCAAGTCGAGCAACACCGTGGTGATGGTGCGCTCGGTGCGCTTGCTGGTAGACACGATGGACAAGGAGGACATGCATTATCCTTTGCACCTCGGCGTGACTGAGGCTGGAGAAGGCGAGGACGGGCGCATAAAGAGCGCCGTTGGCATAGGCGCGCTTCTTGCCGACGGCATAGGCGACACCATACGCGTGTCGCTGACCGAGGAGCCCGAGGCGGAGGTTCCCGTGGCACGGCACTTGGTGGACTATATCGACCGCAAGGCCGGTCACCAGCTCATTCCAGCCGAGACCTATGAGGGCTTCGACTGGCTTAGGCCTGAGCGAAGGACCACAAAACCGGTGGACAACATCGGCGGTGGCAACGTGCCCGTGGTGATGGTGAGCGAGAACGCCGACAACGCCGCTCGCGACGAGGATGCGTCGAAGGCCGATTACATATATGTTGGCTCCAACCTCCCTAAAGAGAGAAAGGAAGGCAAGAGGTATGTCGTGGATTACCAACTCTACGTGCAGGCTGACGACAAGTCGCAACTGTATCCCATCTTCCCCGTTATCGCCATGCCGTTTGTCAGCATGGTCCAGGCTAAGCTGAAGTTCTTGGTGTTGCAGTTTGGCACTCCGGCCGACGAGTATCTCGCTTGCCTGAAGACGCATCCGGAAATAGTGGTCGTTTGCGTGAGCAACCACCAGAACAGGCTTGGCTCTCAGCGCGCCTTGGTGCACGAGATGATGATTGCCGGCGTGGAGAACCCCGTGGTGTTTGCGCAAATGTATCGTTTGAACGACGCTGAGGAGTTCCAGCTTGAGGCGGCAGCCGACATGGGCGCGCTGATGATAGATGGTCTCTGCGACGGAATATGGCTCATGAACGACGGCGACATAGCTCCATCGACAATAGAGGGCACGGCCTTTGGCATATTGCAGGCAGGCCGCTTGCGCACGTCGAAGACCGAGTATATCAGTTGCCCGGGCTGTGGCCGCACGCTTTACGACTTGCGCGACACCATCAAGCGCATTCACGAGGCCACCAAGGACATGAAGGGCCTGAAGATTGGCATCATGGGCTGCATAGTGAACGGCCCTGGAGAGATGGCCGACGCCGATTATGGCTATGTGGGCGCGGGACCCGGAAAGATATCGCTCTATAAGGGAAAGGAGTGCGTGGAGCACAACATACCCGAGGGCGAGGCCGTGGAGCGCCTGCTGAGACTCATAAAGACGGACAGGCCAGAGATTGGCAACAAATAGGTTTTTAATACCTTGATATGACAAAACTTGTATATTGTATATTCTATGGCATCAGCACCTTGCCTTTCAAGGTGCTGTATGCCATTTCCGACTTGCTCATGCCTTTGCTTTATCATGTAATAAGGTATAGGCGCGGCGTAGTGAGGCGAAACCTTGTCACGTCCTTCCCGGAGAAGTCGACGCGCGAGGTGGTGGCCATAGAGAAAGAGTTTTATCATTGGTTTTGCGACTATTTCCTTGAGTCGATAAAGCTGTTGAGCATCAGCGACAAGGAACTGAACCGAAGGTTGCGCATCAAGAATCCGGAGGTTCATGAGCAGTGGTATCTCAAAGGCCGGAACACGGCAGGATTCCTTGGACATTATTGCAACTGGGAGTGGCTCTCGCGCGTTGGCAAGGACATGAACCCAGAGCGTCGTGTCTGTCTCATCTACGACCCGTTGCACAGCAAGGCTATCGACTATCTGTTTCTTCGTATTCGCTCTTACGCCCCCACTGGCGTGCCAACTCCAAAGAAGGACATCTTGAGGCAGCTCTTGACATGGAAGCGGGAGGGAAGGTTCGGCCTTTCCGGATACATTGCCGATCAATCGCCCAAGTGGGAGAACATCCATCTTTGGTTGCCTTTCCTTAACCATCCCGAGACACCCGTGTTCACGGGAGCGGAGCGCATTGCGCGCAAGATGAACGATGCCGTCTACTACGTGAAGATGACGCGTCCGCGTCGCGGCTACTACGATGTGGAGTACGTGCCCATCACTGACGACCCGGCGAGTCTTCCCGATGGCGAGGTGACGCGAAGGTTCTTCAAGATGTTGGAACAGTCAATCAAAGAGGCTCCGGCCTATTACCTTTGGACTCACAACCGATGGAAGCGCACCAAGGAAGAATTTGACCGCCTCTACACGGTTGAGAATGGCAAGGTGAAGAGACGCGCTGATAACGCGTAGGCTTCTTCATGGTTGCCAGGGAAGGTTATTTCCCAAGTCAGGATTCAAAGCACTACGGTAATGCCAGCACCCCAATTTCCGGAAGAACCATAATAATTGGCATAAAGCAAGAACTAACCCTTAATAGGGAAAACCCAACCGCACGGTAGGGTTTTCCCACCATGCGTATCGCGTTTTTGGTTTTATCTTTGCATCGTCTTTCAGGAAAGAGACGATGCATGTTCATATTCAGGTAATGGACGATTAGCATATAGGATTAAATTAAGACAACACAATTAAAAATTAGGAGACAAGATTATGAAAAAGTTTTTAGCTTCCGCTCTGATGCTCCTTGCAGCATCAACCACGACATTCGCGCAAAACGCAGTTGGTTCTTTCTCACTGCAGCCAAAGGCTGGTATCAGCATCGCTGACATGACCGACATTCAGGGCACTACAAGCCGCATCGGTTTCGTGGGAGGTCTTGAGGGTGAGTATCAAGCCTCAGACATCTTCTCGCTCTCTCTTGGCGTGAACTACTCTCAGGAGGGTTTCAAGATGAAGAACTCCGACAACAAGATCAAGCTCGACTACATCAACGTGCCTATCTTGGCAAACGTTTACCTCACAAAGGGCCTTGCCGTTAAGGTTGGCGTGCAGCCTGGTTTTAACGTTGGCAACAGCGTCACTGTTGATGGCAACACCACGAGCTCAAGTAAGAAAGACTATGATGGCATCAAGTCTGTGGCTCTGTCCATTCCTGTAGGTCTCTCTTACGAGATTAGCAATGTGGTGCTTGATGCACGTTACAACTGGGGCGTGACAAAGGCGTTTGACGGCCTTGACAGCAAGAACAGCGTGTTCCAGGTAACGATTGGCTACAAGTTCCAGCTCTAAACGGAGAACACCTCTAAACATAAATTTGAGAGAATAAAAAAAAGCAGGGCGGCCCGATGATGGGTCGCCCTGCTTTCATTGTTGTATTTCCGTAGCCAACCGTAAACCTGATGGTTGGCTCTTTATGCTTATTTCTTCACCGTGTGCTTACTTCACGGTGTGCTTACTTCACGGTGTGCTTACTTCACGGTGATGAGGAAGTAGTTTTTCTTTCCTTTCTGCAAGAGGAGGTACTTCCCGTCTATGAGGTCTTCCGACGTAATCTCTTGGTCGAAAGCCGTGAGCTTCTCCTTGTTGAGGCTTACGCCGCCGCCTTTGACCAGCTTGCGCATCTCGCCCTTTGATGGGAAGATGTTGAAACCATCGGCGCAGAACAGGTCAATGGCCTTGCCGCCGAGTTGCGCCTTTGGCAAGTCGTAGTGAGGCACATCCTTGAACACGTCGTTCAGCGTAGCCTCGTCGAGGCTTGCCAACTGGTCTTTCGTGGCCTTGCCGAACAGGATGTTAGATGCCGCGATGGCCATGTCGAGAGCCTCCTTAGAGTGTACCATCGTTGTAACCTCTTCGGCGAGACGGCGCTGCAGTACGCGACGTCCAGGATCCTGCTTGTGCTCTTCCACAAGCTGCGCGATGGTCTCTTGGTCGAGGTCGGTGAAAATCTTGATGTAACGCTCCGCGTCGTCGTCGCTCACGTTGAGCCAGAACTGGTAGAACGCGTATGGAGTGGTGCGCTTGGGGTCAAGCCAAACGTTGCCGCTCTCCGTCTTTCCGAACTTCTTTCCGTCGGCCTTGGTGATGAGAGGGCAGGTGAGGCAGAAAGCCTCCGCCTCGTTGCCAAGCGTGCGACGTATAAGCTCTGTTCCCGTGGTCATGTTGCCCCATTGGTCGTTGCCGCCAAGCTGGAGACGCACGCCGTAGTGCTGGTATTGGTACAGGAAGTCGTAGCCTTGAAGCAGCTGGTATGTGAACTCGGTGAACGAGAGGCCGTCGCGAGCCGTGCCGTTGAGACGCTGCTGCACGCTCTCCTTTGCCATCATGTAGTTCACGGTGATATGCTTGCCAACGTCGCGAACAAAGTCGAGGAACTTATAGTCCTTCATCCAGTCGTAGTTGTTCACGAGCTCAGCCTTGTTAGGCTCGTTGCTGTCGAAGTCAAGGAACTTTGACACTTGCTTCTTTATGGCCTCCTGGTTGTGGTAGAGCGTGTCGCTGTCGAGCAAGTTGCGCTCAAGGCTCTTGCCCGAAGGGTCGCCAATCATGCCCGTTGCCCCGCCCACGAGGAGGTAAGGCTTGTGTCCGCAGCTCTGCAAGTGGCGGAGCATCATTATTCCGCACAGGTGGCCGATATGAAGGGAATCGGCGGTAGGGTCTGTGCCGAGATAGGCTGACACGAGATGAGTTTGCAGATACTCCTCGGTGCCTGGCATAATCTGAGCCAGCATGCCGCGCCATTTCAGTTCTTCAACAAAATTTTTCATTGATATTGGTTTTTCTTTATGCTCCCCCCATTTGTGAGGCGGGAATATTCTTTAATAGCTATGTCGTTGTGGCTTGCGAGCTTTTGACACAGGTTCAAGGCACAGGGTCGTAACCGCTGCCACCCCACGGATTGCATCTCAGTATGCGCCAAATGGCGAGCGCAAGCCCCTTGATAGGTCCATGCTTCATTATCGCCTGCCTCGCGTATTCCGAGCAAGTCGGCGTGAATCGGCATGAGGCCGGAGTATAGGGAGTGATGAACTTTTGGTAAAAGACTATCGGCATGACGAGCAACCACGACATGGCGTGGCTGACGATTCCCATTAACCTTTTAGCCGTTTTCATTTGTCTTCTCCTTTACCCTGGTGAGCAAGCTCTCCACTCGTTGTTCCACGTCGGCGCTGTCCCACAGTTTTGCGTCGAGCCAAATAAACGCCATGGCAAGACGCTTGTCGCCCACGATGTCCTTGTGAGTGCGGTAAGCCTCCCTCACCTGCCTTTTCACGCGATTGCGCTTGTTGGCGCGGTGCAGGTTGCGCTTTGGCACCGAGACGAGCATTTCGCAGCGGTCGCCATCTTCCATGGGCATATACACCAAGCGGAGCGGAAAGGCTGTCATGCTTTTGCTCTTACCGCCCTTGAAGAGACTGTCTATGGTTTTCTTGTGGTACAGTCGCTCGGTTTTTGGCAATGTGTTTCCCATGTTTGTGATGGTTTGACGCTTTATGCTTTTTTGCTGACTTGACGCTTTATGCTTTCTTTCCGTTTTCCTTGTCGAGGAAATCCTTCAACGCGCTAATCATGGAAGGATACTCCGGCGTACCTGCCATGAGGTCTACGTTGAGGTTGGCGTCCTTGATGGCTTTTGCCGTGACAGGGCCAAACACGCCTATCTTCACTTGGTCCTTCTTCATGTCTGGGAAAGCCTGTGTCAGGTATTTCACGCCCGTAGGGGTGGAGAAGATAAGCATGTCGTAGTCGAAATGCTTGATTTCTTCCTCAGTGAACGGGTCGGAGAGCGTGCGATACATCACGCACTCGGTGAAGCGCAGTCCCTTAGCGGTGAGCTTCTTGGCTATGTCGTCGCTGTGCACGCTGCTCAGTGGTACGAGATAATTTTCCGTCTTGTGCTTGACCATCAGTGGTATGAGGTCGTCTATGCGACCGCTGGTGCCAAAGAAGACCTTGCGCTTGCGATATTGCACGTATTTCTGGATGTAAAGTGAGATTGTCTCCGTGACGCAGAAATACTTCATCTCCTCTGGTATGTTGAGACGCAGTTCTTTTGCCAGTTTGAAGAAGAAGTCGATGGCATGGCGTGACGTGAACACCACGGCCGTGTGTGAGAGAATGCTGACTTTCTGCTGACGGAATTCCAAGTTGGTAAGTCCTTCCACCTTGATGAACGGTCTGAACACCAATTCCACCCCATATTCTTTCTCCAAAGAAAAGTAGGGTGAGGTCTCGCTTGTTGGTTTCGGTTGGGATATCAGAATCTTCTTTATCATCTTGAATTTGAATCCTATGAAATTATCCTATTTTGTCCTAAAAAATTGTCTTTAAATATTCGCTTGTTGCCATTATTATACCCCAAAGTATTCCTAACGGCATTAGTTCAAGTGCACAAAAGTACAAAAAACTTTGCAGAATGGCAGCGTTCCTCGCGAAAAAGATTATATATGTCTTATAAAAAGACAATAACTTGGATATAAAGACTACTAAAAGTGTGTAAATGACCGCGCTGCTGACACTTATGTGGAAGAAGGCGAACAGCAACACGATGGGGAAAAGAAGTATGCCCTCAGTGGATATTATGAAGATGAAAGACTTCATCCATTGTATATTTTTTTTCTTGTCGAAGAACACCCAGTCCACGATGCTGTATAGCAGGAATTTCACGGTGAAATAGCCCACGTTGATGGCTGCGAAGAGGCCCAATATCTGGTAATGAGCTATCGAGAACGACTCCTTGGCGAAGTCGTGCGAATAGATGAAGAGTATCAGCGCGAGCAGCATGCACGTCTGTGCCACGAGGAAGAGCTGGAATCTCATCTCGCTGCTTGTCTCGGTTATTACCGTTGTCCCCTCCCTTTGCGTGCGGAAGAAGTTCTTGAATTGCCGTTCCAGGAAATGTCCCGCTTGGGCTATGGTGATGGTGGCAATGACAAAGCAAAACAGTAGCACCGAGGTAATCAACGAGTCTCCGGCTATGGTGTATGGCACGGGATCGCCCGCTACACCATGTCGATATACGGCGTATTCGGGCCGGTAAATCGAGTCGGGTTGCACGAGCGAGTGGCTATGGTAAAGCGGCTTGGCGAGGTTGCCCGAAAATTTCGGGTCAGCCTTCGTGGTTGGCGTGCGCATGGGGTTGTGCATGTGCAGCCAGTCTTTCTCCACGAATTTATAATTGGCCCTTATCGCCGAGTCTTGTTGCCAGGGCGTCGCTGTCTTGGGCAGCCAAGACAGGATTTGCGCCGGCGAGTGCCATCCTTCATGGTGGGTTGGTGCCGTGCTCCGCGAGGTAACCTCCGGTTGCACGGCCACTTGTGCTGAGTCTTGCTCTGTTATCATTTTCGTTTATTTGTCCGCAGGCCTTTATTGTGGTCTACAAGCCAAACTCCTTCTTTATCCTGTCCACTTGGTCGAGTTTCTCCCACGTGAAGAGCTCCACCTTCATGGTCTTCGTCTCATGGTAGTGGGAGGTGAAGGTCTTCTCCACCACCTCGTTCTTCCTTCCCATGTGGCCATAGGCAGCGGTCTCGAGATACATGGGCTGTCTCAGTTTGAGCGTGCGCTCAATGGCGTGCGGTCTCAAGTCGAACATCTCTTTTATCTTTTTCGCTATCTCGCCGTCGCTCATGCCTACATGGCTCTTGCCGTAGGTGTCTACATACACGCTCACCGGCTCAGCCACGCCAATGGCGTAGGCGAGCTGCACCAGCATCTCGTCGGCCACGCCAGCCGCCACCATGTTCTTGGCGATGTAGCGTGCGGCGTAAGCGGCCGAGCGGTCCACCTTCGACGGGTCTTTGCCCGAGAACGCGCCACCGCCATGGGCGCCCTTGCCTCCATAGGTGTCCACTATGATCTTGCGGCCCGTGAGTCCGGTGTCGCCGTGGGGGCCTCCTATCACGAACTTGCCGGTAGGGTTGACATAATACTTTATGTCGTCGTTGAACAGCGCGAGCACTTTCTCGCCGAGCTGTGCCTTCACGCGAGGTATGAGAATGTTGAGTACGTCCTCGCGAATCTTGCCGAGCATCTCCTCGTCGGCCTTGAGCTGCGCCTCTTGCGTGTCGTCGGCGGGTTTCACGAAGTCGTCGTGTTGGGTCGACACCACGATGGTGTCGATGCGCTGTGGCACGCCGTTGTCGCTATATTCTATCGTGACCTGGCTCTTGGAGTCGGGGCGGAGGTATGTCATCTCCTTGCCCTCCTTGCGAATGTCGGCAAGCGTGCGCACTATGAGGTGTGCGAGGTCGAGCGTGGCCGGCATGTAGTTCTCGGTCTCGTTTACGGCATAGCCGAACATCATGCCTTGGTCGCCCGCGCCTTGCTCATCTTCCTCCTGGCGCGACACGCCACGGTTTATGTCGTCGCTTTGCTCGTGTATGGCGGTGAGAACGCCGCACGAATTGCCGTCGAACTGATATTCCGACTTGGTGTAGCCAATCTTGTTGATGGTCTTGCGCGCAATTGTTTGCAGGTCGATATATTCTTTTGAGCGGACTTCGCCCATTATGATTACCTGCCCCGTGGTGTTGAATGTCTCGATGGCGCAGTGAGACTGTGAATCGTAAGCGAGAAATTGGTCGAGTAGCGCGTCGCTAATCTGGTCGGCTACCTTGTCGGGGTGACCTTCCGACACTGACTCTGAAGAAAACAAATAACTCATTGTTGCATTACTTTTTTACGTGGACCAACGCAAGTAACTGTGAAATCTGAGGGACATTTCCCAGTTTTAGCATTTTTTTGTGTGGTTGCAAGCAGCCAAATCCTTCCACAATTGTTAAACATGTTTTTATTGGACTGCAAAGTTACTCACATTCTTTGAATTGGCAAAGCCTTTTCCTTTGTTTTATGCCATTGTCGGGCAATTATCGGGCTAACTATTCAATCAAAACCGTGTTTTGCTCAATAGTCTTCTTCCTCTTCTATATAGTCGTCTATTTCTATTGGGTCATAATCGTCACCCATGTCATGGTCATAATCGCTGGCAGAGGTTGAGCCATAATCATCGGTGCGTGACTTGTCGTCGCCAAAAAGCCCATATTTTTTGACTCTTCCTGAATTTGGAGTGATGGGTTACGTAAAGAAGGCAATGCGGCCTTGCGTTAATCCACGACAAGCGACATGCACGCGCGCGGAAATGTAAATTATTATTGCCAAAATTTAACACTTGAAAACAGGTGCATTTAGAGCGGAAAAAGGGTAGCCTTCCGCCTCTTGGCAACACCGTCAGCCGGTTTTCGGCCATAAATTTTTGCCGTTACGGCGTTATCGCGTCGCGATTACACTGTAACGGCAACGCGATTGCACCGTAACGGCGATGCGATTACACCGTAACGGCAACGCGATTACACTGTAACGGCGACGGCTTTTTAGCGGATTTGCAACGCCGAAAAACCTCTAAAAACATAATCTCTTGATAGCCAATAGTTTACCAAAATGGCCCATAATCGCGTCATTTGCAACAAGAGACGGCTTGGTTGAAAAAAATCGATTCTCAGACGACCATTTGTAAAATATTATTATCATTATGCAATGCTATTCCCATTCGGGCCGCAACAAAAAACGGGTCACGCCAAAGGCGCGCCCCGTTTCATTATAAAATATGTTGGCGTGTCGTGCTTATTCCGGCAGCATGATTACGCTCACCTTGTTGGCACCGGCGAGGAACTCCTTCACGAATGCGGAAATCTTCTCCGGGGTCTGGGCCTTCACGGTGTTGACGTAGTCGGTGTGCTCGTCGCGGTTCATGGTGTAGTTGTCCCAGACCACGCTTGCCCAATAGCCATTGGTCTTCAGCGCGCTGTCATACTGCTTGAGCATGAGCTTCTGCACCTTGCTGAGCATCTCGGCGTCGCATTTCACGGCGAGGTCCTTCACGGCCTGGTTCATTATCTGTATGGCAATGTCCTTCTTCTCAGGCTTCATGGGGCAGTAGGCCGCTATTTGCGCCATGTGGTAGCCGTCTTGCGCCTGGCTCATGCCGGCTTGCGCTCCACAACTGTAGGCCGCGCTGGCCTCCTCGCGAATCTGCTTGAGGTAGACCATGGAGAGCACCTGGCCCGTGATGGAAGCCTGGATGCCGCGCTCCATGGAGTAAGGCATAGATGAGTTGAACCACAGTATCTGCGCCATCGACTTTGGAGTCTCCATCTTGCGGGTGAACGTGTTGTCGACGTTTTTCTTTGTGGGTACCACCTCACGCTTGCCTTCGGGGTTCTTGCCTTTTGATGGCAGCGAGCCGAGATACTGGCAGATGAGTGGGCGGATGGTGGCCTCGTCGAAGTTGCCTATGATCTCGAACACCCAGCCGTTGGCGTTGGCAGTGCGCTCCTTGGCCATCTGCAGTATGCGGTCGTATGACACGTTCTTGAGGTCTTTCAGCAGGAACGGGCGCATCCTCCAGTTGTTGTCGTAGACGGTCTTGGTTATCGAGTCGGAGAAAGCCGTTGTCGGGTCGAGGTCGCGGTTCTTCAGCTCCACCTCGTTTTGCTGCATGAGGCTGTTGAAGGCGTCTTGATCTTTCTTTATGTTGGTGAAGTAGAGATAGGCGAGCTGGAGCATCGTCTCCACGTCCTTAGGCGTGGCGCTTCCGCTCAGGCTCATCTTCCTCGCGCCCATGCTGAGCGACGCGTTGGCTATCTTTCCGGCGAGTGCCTTGCCCAGCTCTATTGAGCCGAAGTCGCCGAGGCCGCTGTTGTCGATGACGCTGTTGAACATCTGCAGGTTGGCGAAGTCGGCCTTGCCGTAGTTGCCCTCGCCAGAGCCTCCCGTTCCGCTCATGGTCACTTGGTCTTTCTTGTAGTCGGTCTTCTTCAGCAGCACGGTGACGCCGTTGGAGAGCGACAGTATCTGGTAGTCGAACTTCTTGCTCTTCACCTCCTTCTTTATCTTTCCGGGCTTGGGCAGGTTCTTCATGATGGGCTCGTTCTTCACGTTGTCCACGTAGGCGTCGACCTTCGTGGCCCTTGCCTCGTGCACTGCGCCCAGCAGCTGGTCGGCAGTGGGATAGACGGCCCCTTCCTTCTCGTTGTTGAAGTTGAGTATCACGAGGTTGCTGTCGCTCTTTGCCACGAGCTGCGGCAGCACCTGGTTGATGGCCTCCAGCGGAATCATTGGCACGACCTGCTTCATCATCTTGTAGTTGAACTCCAACGAAGGCATAGGCTCGTTGCTGAGGAACCATCCGAGTGCCTGGTTGTAGAACGACGTGTTGCTGCGCTTGTCGCGGCCTTCCCACATCTTGTCGAGCGAGGAGAGCATCGACTCCTTGAAGCGTGCGTATTCCGTGGCCGTGAAGCCATGGTCGGCAGCCTGTTTCACCACGAGGTAGGCGGCCTTCACGGCGTCAGCCGTCTTGCCCATGTCCTTTGGCGCCACGTTGAGCGAGAAGGCGTCTTTCGTCTTGGCGAAAATGTAGTTGCCGTCGCCGGCCGACGCGCCCACGAACGGGCAATCAGCCTTCTGCGCGGCCTCGGCGAAGCGTGTTGACAGCATGCCTAAGGCGGCCTGCTTCACGTATTGCGAGAGAGTGTACTCTATGCTCTGCTTTATTGAGTCGGGATCGGAGTCGTGCTTCATCATCAGCATCACCACCGACTGCTGATACTCCTTGTCCTTGTCGATGATGACGATAGGGTCGGCGTTGTCGGGCACAGGCTCCTCCACTATCTTCGCCTCGTTGTCGGGGTTCTTGATGCCTCCGAAGAGCTTCTTTATCTCCGCTTCCGTCTTGTCCACGTCGACGTCGCCCACCACGATGATGCCCTGGTGGTCTGGGTGATACCACTTGTGGTAATAGTCCACGAGCTCCTTGCGCTTGAAGTTGTCAACCACCGACATCAAGCCGATGGGGTAGCGCTTGCCGTACTTGGAGCCTGGGTATAGCTTCTCGAGGTTGCGCTCCAGCATGCGGCTCTGCGCCGACGTGCGCAGTCGCCACTCCTCGTGTATGACGCCACGCTCCTTGTCGATCTCGTCTTGCTCCAGCAGCAGGCCGCACGACCAGTCGCGCAGGATGAGCAGGCACGAGTCGAGGGTCGAGGCCGACGTGGTGGGCACGTTGTCGATGTTGTAGACCGTTTGGTCTATCGAAGTGTAGGCGTTGAGGTCGCGGCCAAACTCAATGCCCTTTGAGCGGCACCACTCAATGAGGTCGTTGCCCTTGAAGTGGTCGGAGCCGTTGAAGGCCATGTGCTCGAGGAAGTGGGCGAGACCGCGCTGGTCCTCGTTCTCCTCGAGCGAACCCACCTTTTGCGCGATGTAGAAATTGGCGCGGTGCTCCGGCCAATTGTTGTGACGGATGATGTAGGTCAGTCCGTTAGGCAGCTTGCCGATGCGGAAAGCCGTGTCCACTGGTATCGTCTTGATGGGCATTTGCGCGCTCGCGGTAACCACCGCTACGAGCAAAAGCAACACGGAGACGATAGTGTGCTTAATGTTTTTCATGAGATTAAAAAAAAGTTGTACAGTTTTTCCTTTATTGTTATTTCATGGAATATGACACAAAGTTACTACAATAAAATGTGCCAAAACCATAAACATGAGAATTTTTTTGTCATTGTCGTTCTTTTAGCTTAAATTTGCACACCATAATAGTATTGATTTGTCAAAATGAGTCTTACAAAGATAGCAAGTAAGTTTTTCAGCCCCCGACAGAAAGAGCTCGAGAAGCACTTCACTGAACCCGAGCAACTGCAACGCTCGGTGTTGAACTACCTTGTCTCCAAGGGACGCGACACGGAATATGGCCGTTCGCACGCGTTTGTGAACATCAAAGGCTACGACGACTTCATGAAGAGCGTGCCCATAAACACTTATGAAGAGCTGAAAGGCGACATAGACCGCATGCGCCACGGCGAGTCAAGCGTGCTGTGGCCGGGACTGGTGAGATGGTACGCCAAGTCGTCGGGCACGACCAACGACAAGTCGAAATTCATACCCGTGTCGTCGGCCGGACTTCACAACATCCACTACAAGGGCGGCTCCGACGTGGTGGCGCTCTACCTGCGCAACAATCCCGACAGCCGCCTGTTCGACGGCAAGTCGCTCATCCTCGGCGGAAGCCACTCGCCCAACTACAACGTGGAAGGTTCGCTCGTGGGCGACCTCTCAGCCATATTGATAGAGAACATCAACCCCGTGGTCAACCTCTTCCGCGTGCCCAAGAAGCGCACCGCCTTGCTCTCCGACTTCGAGCTGAAGCGCGACCGCATAGCCCGTGAGTGCATGGGCAAGAACGTGACCAACATATCGGGCGTGCCATCGTGGATGCTGAGCGTGCTCGTGAGGATGCTGGAGCTGTCGGGCAAGAAGCACGTCGAGGACGTGTGGCCAGACCTTGAGGTCTTCTTCCATGGCGGCATAGCATTTGAGCCATACCGCAAGCAGTACGAGGAGATAATCACGTCGCGGAAGATGCACTACATGGAGACTTACAACGCCTCGGAGGGATTCTTCGGCATACAAGACGACCCCAACGACCATTCCATGCTCCTCATGCTCGACTATGGCGTGTTCTACGAGTTCATACCCATGGAAGACGTGGGCAAGCCTAACCCCGACATCGTGCCGCTGGAAGCCGTGGAGACCGGCAAGAACTACGCCATGGTGATATCCACCTCGTGCGGGTTGTGGCGCTACATGATAGGCGACACGGTGACCTTCACCTCTACGCGGCCATACAAGTTTGTCATCACCGGCCGCACCAAGTATTTCATCAACGCCTTCGGTGAGGAGCTCATCCAGGACAACGCCGAGAAGGGCCTTGCCTACGCTTGCGAGCGCACCGGGGCGCAGATTCTTGAATACACCGCCGCCCCGGTTTACATGGACGAGAACGCCAAGTGCCGCCACCAGTGGCTCATAGAGTTCTCGAAGGAGCCCGACGACATGAAGGCGTTTGCCGATTGCCTCGACAGCAAGTTGCAGGAAATCAACTCCGACTACGAGGCCAAGCGCTTCCATGACGTCACGCTACAGCACCTTGAGGTGGTGAAGGCGCATCCGCACCTGTTTGAGGAATGGCTCAAGGCCAAGGGCAAGCTCGGCGGACAGCACAAGGTGCCAAGGCTGAGCAACTCGAGGAAGAACATGGACGAGCTGCTTGAGCTTAACGGCAACTACAAGGGGCAATGATAGACAATGATAGACAGGAATAGACTGTTATAGACAGAAATAGACTTTGACAGACGTTTTATGATTGTCAACAAACGAAACATAGACAAGGGCAGGACGGCGATGCTCATGGGAGCGTTGTCGGTTGCGGGCTTTCTCATGCTTCTGCTCTTGCAAGGTTGCGCGCGCATGGGAAACCCCGACGGCGGATGGTTCGACGAGACACCGCCAAGGGTCATTGGCGCCGATCCCGCCGAAGGGGCGACAAACGTGAAAAAGAAAAAGGTGCTCATCAATTTTGATGAGTATATAAAGATAGACAACCCCACGGAAAACGTGGTGGTGTCGCCACCGCAGCTCGAGGCTCCAGAGATAAAGGGCGAGGGCAAGCGCATAAGCGTGCAGCTTGTAGACTCGCTGAAGCCAAACACCACTTACACCATCGACTTCTCCAACGCCATAAGCGACAACAACGAGGGAAACCCTCTCGGCGACTACGCTTACACCTTCTCCACGGGCGACCATATCGACACCTTGCAAGTGTCGGGATATGTAGTCGGGGCAGAAGACCTGGAACCCGTGAAAGGCATCTTGGTGGGACTCTACGACGACCTCAGCGACTCGGCATTCCAGAAGAAGCCGATGATGAGGGTGTCGAGAACCGACTCGCGCGGACACTTCACCATAAAGGGCATTGCGCCGGGCAAATACCGCGTGTATGCCTTGCAGGACGCCGATGGCAACTACATGTTCAACCAGAAGAGCGAGATGCTGGCTTTCAACCACGACATCGTGGAGCCGTCGTTCAAGGCCGACACGCGGCAAGACACCATCTGGACCGACTCGCTGCACATAGCCTCCATCAACGTGACGGGCTACACCCACTTCCTTCCCGATGACATCTGCCTGCGCGCCTTCAACGAGATCCTGACCAACAGGTATCTCGTGAAGAGCGACCGCACCGACGCCAACCATTTCACGCTGTTCTACAGCTACGGCGACAACGCGCTGCCAAGGATAACAGGACTTAACTTCAACTCCGACAACGCCTTCCTCGTGGAGCCTACGGAAAAGCGCGATACCATAGTGTATTGGCTTCGCGACACCGCCCTCGTGAACCAAGACACGCTGAGGATGCAGGTGGTGCACAACATCACCGACACCGTGGGCGTGCTGCGCGAGCAGGTAGACACGCTCCAGCTCATTGCCAAGACCTCGTATGAGAAACGCGTGAAAGACGCCGAGAAAAAGCTGAAGGCCTGGCAGAAGGAGCAGGAAAAGAGGAAAAAGAAAGGCTTGGACTACGACAGCGTGATGCCGCGTGAGGAACTGAAACTGAAGATAACGCCTTCCGGCGACATGGATCCTGACCAAAACGTGACGATAAGCAGCGACGTGCCGTTGGTGCCGGTGGACACCGCCCACATACACCTTTATTCACATCCCGAGAACGACTCGCTTTGGTATGCCGAACGCTATGAGCTGCGCAAGATAGACAGCAGGAGTTACCGGTTGCTCGCCGAGTGGAGGCCGGGAATGGAGTACAGCCTCGAGGCCGACAGCGCCACGTTCGCCTCCTTGTATGGCGAGGTGTCGAAAAAGCTTAAGCTTGGGCTGAAGGTGCGCCCCAACGACTCTTACGCTTCCATATTGATGACCCTGTCGGGCATGAGCGGAAAGCATGTCATAGCCCAGTTGCTCGACGGTTCGGGCAAGACGGTGAAGGAGGCATACACCGACAATGGCCAGGCGGAGTTCTATTATCTCAAGGCCGGGAAATACTACATGCGCGTGATAGTGGACGCCAACGACAATCACCGTTGGGACACTGGCGACTACGACAAGGGCGTGGAGCCTGAGGAGGTGTATTATGACCCGGATGTGATAGAATGCAAGGAAAAGTGGGACCTCACGCTCACGTGGGACCCAACGGCGAGACAGCTGTGGCGGCAAAAGCCAGAGGCCATAACAAAGCAGAAGGCCGACAAGCAGAAGACCATACAGCACAAGAACCTCGACCGTGCCAAAAAGCTCGGCATACAGTATGTACCGAAGCTTTGACAAAGGCGATAATGATAATTGTTTTTTAATTTAAGGATAATAATGACAATGACTTATCAGGAAAACAAGATGACACAAGCAACAAGACGTATTAAGATATCGCTTCTCTCATTGCTCGCGCTTTTCTCGGTGTCGGCCTCGGCGCAGTGCACGTTCCGCAACACGGCGTTCAAGTCGGGCGAGCGACTTTCCTACAACCTTTATTTCAACTGGAAGTTTGTTTGGGTGAAGGTGGGTACCGCCTCCTTCGACATCGACCAGACAAGGTTCCTTGGCAAGCAGGCTTACAAGGGAAGCTTGATAACGAGAGGCAACAAGCGCGCAGACCGCTTCTTCGTGCTACGCGACACGCTGCTGTGCTACAACACGCTCGACATGGCACCGCTCTACTATCGCAAGGGAGCCAAGGAGGGCAAGCGCTACACGGTGGACGAGGTGTATTACACCTATCCAAACGGCAAGTGCCACGTGAAGCAGCACAGGTTGAAGCATGACGGCACTCATTCGAGGTCGCAACACACGCTCAACGAATGTGTTTACGACATGATGAGCATCTTCATGCGCGCGCGCTCATTCAATCCCACGGGATGGAAGAAAGGCTATGCCGTCAACTTCCCGATAGTGGACGGAAGGAAGGTCTATGCCGCGCAGCTGCGCTATCAAGGCATAGTGAACATAAAGGCCGACAACGGACACACTTACCGCTGCCTTAAACTGGCTTACATGGACAAGGACGACGACAGCAACAAGTGGGAGAAGATAGTTGACTTCTTCGTGTCGGACGATGAAAACCACATACCCGTCCGCCTTGACCTGCACCTGAAGTTTGGCTCGGCAAAGGCCTTCATGACCAACGTCACGGGGTTGAGAAACGCCGAGAAGGCGAAGGTGAAGTAAGCAAGGCTATTTATCTAAACTGGATAAACTTCAAGTTGCCATGGCCGACGTCTCTCTTGCAGCGTGCCAAAAGCATGCGGGGAGACTCTTGTGTCGTGGAGGGGGTGAAACTTGCTTCAATCTCTTCCCTGCCACGGTAGACTTAGTTGTTTCTTGCTCATTATGGTTTTGTTATCCTGTTTTATGAAACTGGCATATTCGTAACTTTGCGAAATAAGAACAACAATGAGGAAACATATGAAACTGAATAGGAAACACGCGCTGAGATTGTCTTTGGCGTTGGTGGTTTTGATGATGGCCGCCGTAATTGGTGGAAGCGTTTATTTGTTGAGTTTCGCCCTACACCCGGCTAACAACAAGGGGCGCGACTATGCCGGGCAGTACGCCATGATGCGTGAACGCTATCCGTGGATAGTCACTTGGCTCGACTCCGTGAGCAGCCACAAGGCCCTTCGCGACACCTTCGTGACCATGGCAAACAAGCGCACGGGACTTTTTCTCGCCGACAGCACACGCTTGCACGCGCTCTTTGTAAAGGCACCGCGCAAGACCGCCCTCACGGCCATTGTCATCCCAGGGTATACCGACTGTGCCGTTGGCATGCTTCAATTCGCCTGCTTCTATAACCGAGAGCTTGGCATGAACGTGCTGGTGCCAGACCTGCATGCCAACGGGAAGAGTGGCGGAAAGGCAATGCAGATGGGGTGGAACGACCGTGACGACGTGTTGAGATGGGCGTCGATAGCCGATAACATGTTCAGGGACTCCACCGGCCATGCGAGAATCGTGATACATGGATGGTCTATGGGCGGGGCCACGACAATGAATGTGGCTGGTGAGAATACGCCCGACTATATAAAGTGTTTCGTAGAAGACTGTGGCTACACGTCAGCTTGGGATGAGTTCAGCTATCAATTGGGTCAAATGTTCGGGCTTCCCGACTTCCCGTTGCTCTACACGGCTTCTGCGCTATGCAAGGTTGGCTATGGCTGGTCGTTTGGTGAGGCGTCGCCGATGAGACAAGTCACGAAGTGTCGCAAGCCTATGCTTTTCATACATGGTGGCAACGATGACTTTGTGCCGACACGCATGGTTTATCCATTATACGCCGCCAAGCCAGCACCAAAGATGCTCGTGGTGTTTCATGGCTCGGCACATGCCAAGAGTTTCAAGGACCACAAGGAACTCTATGGGCTGTGGGTAAAGACGTTTCTCCGTAAATATCTCCTCAACTGAACAATCACAGTTCCAGTTTGAATTTCACCTTGTGGCGTTTTCTGTACCTTGTCCAAAATTTTCGGCGGCTGTACATTGCAATGCCGATGGCCTCTTGCTCGTCGAACTTACGCAGGTGCGCGTATTCGGCAACAAGAATCTCTATAAACCTTTTCGGACCCCAAAGGCGCGCGAAGTTGGCGCAGCCTTGCTTTATCCCAAATCGGTCATTAGGATTTCTCTTTGCCGTACGACACAGAGAAATCCTAATGACCGATTTGGGTTAAACTGGAGTTATAGAATATCTCATAAAAAATCTAAGTCTTACCTTCTTTTCTAAAGAGGAAGAAGGTAAGACTTGAAACTTTTTGTATATAGCTATATAGCAAGATGGCAAGGGAGTGGATTATTTCAACAATGCGATGGAACCTTTCTGGTATCTTTTCGTTTGTTGAGTGAGATTTACCGGATTTTTATCCTGCTCTCTGAAAGATCTATATTTCAAGTTTCTAGGTCCTACATCCTTCTTGTAATGTTTCATGAGGTAAATATTCTCATTATTTATATTATAGCTAGATGTAGTAAATACTTCCTTCTTGCCATAATATAAGGCAATGGCCTGGTTTACCCAATAGCCCGGATCTGGCAATGCATCATAATGAGTATCTGAAGGAAGTTTGGTAATCAGAGGTTTCAATTCAGTAACGGCATTGCTGTGTGAACTCAGAATCTCTTCTCTTTCTTTCATCTCCTTATCGCTGGCCTGTATCTTGCCTTTAACCAAGAGGCTGAGGGTGCGGTTGGAAGTAGATGGCTTCACGACAACAATCAGCGCATATATGATGATGGCATAGATATATGAATATTGGAATGTCTTGTTGTATTTGCTTTTGGCAGCATCAATAAACTGATATATGGCAGAACTTAGAGGAGCCTGAGCTTCTGCCTTTCGTGCCAAGGCACCTGAGAGGTAGAACATATTGGTGAGTATGAACCAGAACAAGGCATAGGCATAGATATTCTTCACTCTGTTCGGACCCTCGTATCCCATGGCATAGCAATGTGGGAAAAAGAAGGAACAGTATATAACCAATGTAATGATGAGGCAGAGCCACGGATGTGAGAACTTGAACTGTGACTTGCGAGCCAGTCTGTTTATGATAGGAATCAGAGTAACAAAAGTTAACGACATCAGACTGATGAATCTGTCGCCGATAAAGCCAATGCTTTTGCTCAGGGTGATTCCGATGGCAGCGATGATGTTTGGATGTGATTCTTCTACCGCCAACTCACGGAAGGCGTTTCCTGGAGCCAGGATGCTGAAGGAGAAGGCTGCCAGATAAACCAGCATAATGCAGGTGAGGAATTTTGGTAACTTCTTCTTCTCCAGGTAGGTGATGGCAATGGCGATGAAAAGGATTGCTGCAGTTCCAAAGCCCGATACAAAATTACCTCCGGCAATGAAGATAGTGAGGAGCACAGCCAGGATGCTGACAAAACACTTTTGTATTTTGCCGGATAAATGATATGCTATCAGCAAGGATGCCAGGCATAGTGACATGCTGAAGTATAGGGTGTAGTACATGGCACCATTATACCAATAGAAAGCATCGTATGCAGAATCAACAAACTGTAAGTTGATGAGCGCAAAAACGGAGGATACTAGCAGGAACTCAGTTCGGGTGGTATGCAGCAACTTCCTCATAATCAGGTATAGCAACGCATAGGTTGACATGATGAGACTTGAAGCAAGAAGGATTGGAACAATCCAGTAGGCACCAAATGCTCCCGGCTGTAAAGCCATGAGGAAGCAGGCTGAATAGGTGCCCTGCCATATATGATACATATTGACAGCCACATTCCACGCTCCCTGGATGCAGGCGCTTATAGAATGCGTGGCATTCCATATCTTATAGACCTCTGCTCCAAAGACATAGTCATCTGAAAATGGGTGTAAATATTGTCCTATCCAGAATACTGGAATGATGGATACGATTAGAACTGCAATTGCTACTCCTGTTACAATTTTCAATTGCTTCTTATTCATAACTGCTTTTATCCTTTTATATTACTTTCTTTTTACTTCTTGTTCTTTCTTTACTTCTTACTTTCTATATATTATAATATCCTTGTTTCCATAATCTTGCATGCAAGATAAACAATAAATGTTAAAGCTTATATTGTGTATGGGTGTAAAAGTACTAAACATAATTGAGTATGGCAAATATTTCTGGATTGCTATTTGGATAGTTTTTCGTACCTTTGCAGAAAAAGAGAATAATAGAGATGATACCAAAACTCATTCACCTTTGCTGGTTTAGCAATGACCCTTATCCTGTGGAGATAAAGGTCTGTTTGGATTCGTGGAAGCGCGTTATCCCCGATTATGAAATAAAATTGTGGGGATACAAGGAAGCCAAGGCCATTGGTTGCCATTTTATAGACGAGGCATTAGAGGAAAAGCGTTGGGCTTTTGCCGCGGATGCAGTAAGATTCTACGCGGTATATAAATATGGCGGCTTGTATATGGACAGTGATATTTTTCTGTTCAAGCGATTCGATGATTTCGTGCCCGACACTGGCTTCATGACATTTAACGAGAAAGTTGATGCTGACAACAGGGAGTTTGGGCTTCAGGCTGCATTCTTTATGGGAGAAGCGGGCAACTCATTGTGCAAGGCAGTGTTTGAGCATTATCAGTCGACACATTATCGTAACGAGGATGGCACTTTGAATAATACCATTTCCCCTCTTGTCATGGCTCGCATCGCAGAGAAGAAATTTGGGTATCGGCGCGAAGACACTTTCCAGGATTTGGGCGAGATAAAGATTTATCCTACTCATTTCTTCGCCCCTCGAAACAAGTATAAGATAGACAAATACACTTTTGGCATTCACCGTATATACGGAAGCTGGCGAAAGAGAAAATTTGGGAGAAAAGTCGAGATTTGGATTCGTCATCAACTTCATGTTTTAAGATATGCTCTTTTCAAAAGATAGAAAAGAGCATACCTGAATGATGATTTTCACTTCAAATGAAGCAATTCCTTGTACAATTCAAGGTATTGCCTTATGTATTTGTCGTAATTGAAGCCCATGGAATATTCTTTCGCGGCAAGAGCCTCCTCACCGTTCTTGTCCCAGGCTGCCAGTCCTTCTTTCACGGTTTTTGCCATGTTTTCCGGCTCGAAAGAGTCGAAGTAGCTTGCGTGATTCTTGCAAACCTCAGGCAAGCTGGTGAATCGAGACGAGAAGACCTTGCAATTATAGCGCATTGCCTCAAGAACGGGGAGGCCAAATCCCTCCAGTCGGCTTGGAAACAAGAAAGCCTCGCTATGGGCATACATCCAATTGCGTTCTTCATCGGTAATCTCACCCGTCATTATGACATTGTCGGCATGGCAACGTTCTTTTATTTCGTTTAGCTCCTTGAAGTAACTCGTGCGTTTTTTCCCACATATAAATAGTTTATGTTCAGGGAAGTACTTCATCATGGGTATCAATAGGTGAAAGTTCTTCTTCTTTCGAGTTTGACCTATGGTGAAAAAGAACCTGTCGTTTGCATTCACGAAGCCTGGTCGTGTCTGTGCCTCTTCGGTGGTGTCTTGTATTCCATTATAGATGACCCTAAGAGGCTTATCCCCTATATTTACGTGTTTGAGTAAATCTTGTTTTACATATTCAGAAATGACGGTGACATAATCCGAGCGTTTGATGAACCATCTGAGTTTCAACAAATTCTTGATGCGGTGTATGCCTTTTTTCTCCTTGAGGAAGTTTAAGTCGTGTACGGTGAGAAGATTGATCATGCCCTTTGCATGACGCCGAGCTATGAATAGTTGGTCGGTGGTGTGCCATAAGTCTATTAGGTGTCCTAAGGCCTTGAGATCCTTGTCCAGATGCTCTACGGTGACATAATCCACGTCGTCTCCCAAGATACCCTTGTACTTCTCCGTCATAAGAACCGTGAAATGAATACCGTCAATGATGCCACGCTTGAGATATTCTCCTACGTTGTTGGCTATTTCCCCAAATCCACATTTCTCTTGATAGCGTGTCAAGTCAACCAATACGTATTTCATGCTGTTAAACAGTTATGTTAATAAGAATTATATATTTACCTGCCGATGCCCAGCCCTTGCGGAGGTTTCCGGGTCATTCCATTGTGTTTAAGGCAGGATGTTGCAATATTCTCGCTTGAACCAAAGTTCGAAGACGGGGTCAACAATCTTGAAGCCTTCGCCCGATTTTCCGATGAAGTCTCTATCCACAAGCGTCTTCTTGTTCTTGGTGATGGTGCGAGGAGCACCTAAGCCATATTCCGCCACTACTTGCCGTGCATTGAGGTTGGTCCCCCCCATGCATACGGCACGTAGGAAAGCTATCTTGGAAGCGGGCATGCCGTCAATGTCGGCAATGAACATATCAGCATTGGTGTCGACGACTTACCCAATCTTCTTGGAGAGATCAGCATTACGTTGACGCATCCTCCAAGAAAAGTCTTGAGGTCTCTGCGATCTTCTATACGGTCGATGAAGTACTCGTTTTCCGCGATAGAACCATACTCGAAAGGTATCTTGTTCATAAACTAACAAGCTGATTTTCTGCAAAGTTACTAAATTATACCCCAAGGTATTATACTTAAGGGTATAATTTATGAAAAATTAAAAGGCTATGACGGCTATCCGTCTTTTTGCGAAGGTCTCAACGCTACATGGAGCTTGTCGCGATTCGCAAGGCTTCTTTCAGGAAATATCCTTGGTTTAATCTCATTGCCATCTGTCTTGCCCTTTCTTGCATATCGGAGTAGTCTTCTTGCGAAAGTCTTGGCAATATGTTGTCAAGTTCTTTCAACGAGCCTACTGCAATGCCACACCCGTATTTCTTTATGATTGGCGCCACGGCAGACTCTTTCCAAACAATGACAGGCAAGCCGGCGCGGAGGTTGAACGAGACCTTGTGGGGCGAGTTCAAGCGAAGGTAGTTGCCGTATTCGCCAGAACAGGTGTCGAGTGAGTCGCCGTCCCACACCAAGCCGAAGTCGGCGTCAACGTGGGATATGAATTCTTCTGATGGCAAGAAACCTCTATAGGTGACGTGAGGGTTGTCCTCAAGTCCCCGCAAGCCTTCCTTGTTTCCGACAATGGTTAGGCTCCAAGCGCTGAGGCTCTTGGTGAGTTCTACCAAAAAGGAGTTCTTGCGCATGCTAAGCGCTCCGGCATATACGATGGTGGGGTTCAGGGTCGTGTCGGAGGACGAAGCTTGCGGTTCATGGAAGGAAAGCGAACGATAGTCGAAGAGACCCAACGAGCCTATAGGCTTCTCTAATCCATGAGCCAAGAGCCAACTTTTCATGTTCTCGTTGGACGCTATGATGTAGTCGCTATGTGACAGACGGCTTATCTCTTTCTGTATGGAGAGTTTCTTTCGGCGAAAGGAACCGAGGTCATGGATTAGCGATACGGTCTTTGCCCCTTTCCGTCTTGCCACATCGCACAGGAAAGAAAAATATTTCTTTACTGGATATTGCAAGAAAAGTACGTCACCTTTCCTTAGCAAGAAGCAAGCTCGGATGATGCCTGCCAAGTCGAGGAAGAAGGCCAATATCTTGCTGTCGTGAACCGTGCGATGAAGGCCGAGGTTGACAGCCCCCATCTCCATGAGCGTGTCCTCGTTGTCGGTCTTTGCCTTGTTGCCCGCTGATGTGAGGTTATAATAGTTGCGGCTGATGTAACATAACCTATGTTGTTCCATATGCTTATAGTTCCAATTTGAATGGTATCTCATGCTTTCTGCCGTATTTGGTCCAGAACTTGGCACGTTCCCTCATTACATAATCCACCGACTTGCCCACGTCAAGGTTGCGCAGCAAGGCATATTCCGTGACCATAATCCTGATAAACTCCTTTGGCCCCCAAAATTTCCGCAGGTTGTAGAGTCCTTGCTTTGCGCTCACTTGGCCGAAGTGCATGCGGTTGATGTCCACGAGCGAGAAGTGGAATCCCTCGTCGTCTTGTTTCCACAGCACATTGCCAGGAGTGAAGTCCTTGTGAAGCACGTTGCCGTTGTGGATTTTTGCCGCGAAATGCGCCAAGGCCTTGGCAAGTGTCTCGTAGGTGCCAGCCTTTGCGTCGCCCACTTCATAGAGCGTGTGGCCATAGTCGCATTGCATGGTTATCAGGTAGCTATATCCCAACAAGCCAAGCCAGCTCCTCTCTTCGATTATGGCAATCGGCTCTGGGGTCTCTATTCCCTTGTTTTTCAATATCATGGGATAGTCAAAAGCCCGTTGGCATTTTGGCTTCCTTATTCCCCATGAATATACGAGGCGGTTGGGGCCATGTGGTACGTGATAGCGTTTCACGTTCACGGCTGTCCCGTCTGGGGCCGTCAGCATCTTTATGAGGTTGCGCTTGTTGTATATCTCCTTGCCCTCTTGCTCGAAAATATCAGGGACGCTCCCTATGAAACTTCTCCAGTGCTCGTATCTCGGGTTAATCTTTGTAATTCTCATTTTTGGTACATAAACATGAAATTCATACATCCTCCATCCTCTTCATTTCCCACCCCGCGAATTGCACTATTATCTTGTGCAGGGTCGTGCCTTGGCGCAGCGCTTCTATTCTCGGCGCGGCCGCATAACGGTTTATTTGCCCTACCGCCTCTTGCCATTGCGCTTCGGCCTTGGTCTCATAGTCCTTGGCAGGCAGCATCTTCAGTTCGATGATGTAGCTGTGCTTGGTAGGGTAGTGGGTCAGGTCGGGCAAGAGGAAGAAGTCGCAATAGCCGTGGTTCAGCTCCAGTTCCGGTGCCGTGATATAATAGTTGCTCAGATAGAGGTATGCCATGAAGAATCCTTGCAGGTTGCGTTCCGCCTCGATGCCGTCGCGCACGGAGGCTACCTCGGCATAGGCTTTTGACATGAACCCCAACACGTCTTCCCATTTGCCATAGAAGGCCATGCAAGTCATCATATATCCAAAATCGTTCAGATTGATGTGGTTGATGTCTTGGTATTGCTCTTGCAGATAGCCATAATATTGACGGCGGACGTTGTTGTTGGGTATTCCAAGCACCAGCATGTCGCCGAAAGAGTCCTTGATGGTAAGCATGCCGTAATAGAACAGCAGGCTTGGGAAAAACTCCGGCTTCACGATGTCGCTTGCGGGGAATGTCTCGTACAGGTTTGTCACGATGCTTCCTTCCTCCGTGATCTTGCGGATGATGCCTTTGCGGTTTCCGTCCAGCTTGTCGAGCTGTAGCAGTCGCTTCATCTTGTTGTAGTCGGTCTTCGTGTTTGGGTCTATCATCTGTTTTGGGGCTTTACCATCGTCCATGTAATTACGGAGATAATATAACACCATATCGCAATTGAAAACCCTGACCTTGCTGTTTAAGCATGCCTCTGAGAAGCAATAGTTGTCATACCACGGCTTGATTTCTGCTATCATTGCCTCGATGTCGCTGTCTGCCGGTATCTGTCCCGCATCACGATAACGGGTAAACATGGCTCGTACATCTTCCGTGCTGAAGCCCAGCATCTTGTCAAACTCAGGTTTGGTTGATATATGCCAGCCGATGTTGAAGCCGCTGGTAACGTCGTCGAGCGTGACAGGGCTGACACCCATCATGAAAATCTTGGTGAACGAGCCCTTGAACTTCTTGAAGTAATCTCGGTAGAAGCCGCTGGCATGGGTCATGGCGTGGTACACTTCTTCGCCTTGCTCATTGAGCACCGTATTGGTGAAGTTGTCGTATTCGTCGATGATGAGATAGAGTTGGTATCCGTTTTCCTTTGCGCACTTTTGAATCATGGCAAGCTTTTCAGACGCTACTTTCGTCTCATACACGCCCTTTTCAATAATGTCTTTGTATGACTCTGCGTATCTATTGACAAAACTGTCGAAGCAAATGCCGCAATATGAGTTGAAACGCTCTTCAAGGTTGTTGATATTACCTCCCACTTGTGAGAAGTCGAGCGTAAGCACTTGAAACTGTCCTTGAAGTGGAGTGGGATGGCTGCCAATCCACAGCTCCCCGAAAATCTCTTGGAACTGGTCCTTCTTCTTGCAGTCGTAGTAAGTCTCGAGCATGCTGAGAAACAGGCTCTTGCCAAAACGGCGAGGACGTATGAATATCAGGTTGTCGGGTTGATTCTCCAACAACGGGATATACATGGTCTTGTCTACGTAATACTGATTCTCACGTATTACCCTTTCAAAGTCAGACACTCCATATGGTACTCTTTTCGGCTCTAACATGGCACAACCATTATATTTGCCGTAAAGTTACAAAAATATGTCCAAAAAGTTATGGTCTTTGACCATTATTTTAGGTTTTTCCGGAATTAGGCATTACCGTAGTGCTTTGCATGGGCCGCACCCTGCAAAGCAGACGAAACAGCGCGGTCACAACCCGCGTCATGCAAAGCGTCAGCGAGATAAAATGTAAAATATTATTGCCGAAATTTAACACTTGAAAACAGGGGCAAATAGAGCGGAAAAACGGCTTCGAGGTGCCCACCGGCAGCACCGTCGGCGGCATTTTTCTGAAAAATTCTGCTAAAATCTTCTGAATAGCTTAAAATGAGCGATTTATGAGTGTCTTTCCTCAATAGAGGTAATGACTTGGCAATAGTTTTAACTTCTACATTCTACATAAGTTTGCCTTGCTTGCCAAACAACTCTTTTCGGATGCAAAGTTAAACCTAAAATCTGAAAAACGACACTTTTTGCTTTGTTTTTATAGATTATTAATTTTGGGTTGGAAGTGTGCTTATTCCAAATGTAGCAACACATTGTCTATGCAGCATAGATAAATTTCATATACGGCATTAAAAGTAAGAGAAATGTTAAATGTCGTCCTCATTCCTACAATACAAAGCAAAACGTTCTCGTTTATGGATTTTTTTTCGTACTTTTGAAAGTTATAGAAAGAGAATGTAGATTAGAAAGGTAAAATATGGACAATAAAGTATTCCTTTTAGGATTATTTCTGCTTTCAGTTGCTAACGTGAAAGCTCAAACTCAGACGCAGAATGATTCGCTCACAATGGAGAACATGATGCACAACCTTCCCGAAATAATGGTCAAAGGTTCGCGCCCTATCGTCAAGGCTGAGCGAGGTATGTTATCCTATAACATGCCGTTACTCATGAAGCAACTACCTGCCGACAATGCCTATGAGGCTCTTACACGTATTCCTGGTGTTAGTGATGCTGATGGTGGCATCAAGTTTTCCGGCAACGAGGTGACGCTTATCATCAACGGACAGGCGACCACTTTAACGCAAGAACAGCTTGCAGACAGATTGAAAGCGATGCCTGCTGCACAGTTGGCTAAAGCAGAGGTGATGCTTGCTGCTCCTGCACGTTATCATGTTCGTGGCATGGCTATAAATATCGTCACGAAAGATTATGCAGGGAAAAATCAGTTGTCGGGACAGATAAATGGAGGATTACAGCAAAACAAATATTCCAGAGAGTTTGGAGATTTCTATCTTTCCATGCAGAGGGGCAAATTTGGAATGGATGCACAATATCAATTTATTGACGGCAATTCATATGGTGAATCTTCACGCATAGCCAACCATCCATTGGATAACGGGCGTATTCACTACAACGATGAAACGTGGCAGAAATCATTTGGTATTGCTCATGACTACCGACTTGGTATGAATTATGCATTTAGCAAGAACCATCGACTTGACATTGCCTATACGGGAAAATGGCAAAAGTCTTGCTCCAACAATCACACTACAGGTTCAAGTGTAAGCGGAATGCATTACGACACTCATGTGTATCTGCACAATGTTGATGTAAACTACTCACTTCCTTTTGGACTTAACATTAGTGGTTCGTACACTAACTATCGTACCCCTCAACAACAAAAACTTGACGGTACGATGTATGCAGATGAAAATACGACAGAAACGGAACGCAACCTTACAAGTGGCAGTGAACAGACTATCAGCAAATGGATGTTCGCAGCCGACCAAAACCATTCTTTTACACATGGTTGGGGATTGTCGTATGGTGTAAAGGGACAATTCACAAGCAACAAGAGTTATCAGAACACCATCGACAAAGAGGGTAACATTCTGCCTAATGCAACAAGCAGTGTGGACATCAACGAACGTATTTGGAATATATACGCAGGTTTCAGCAAACAGATAAACAAGGCAATTAGTCTTGAAGTATCCGCAGCAGCCGAACAATACCATTCACCGATATGGGACAAATGGCGCATATATCCGTCACTCAATGCCCTGTGGAATATCAACGAGAACCATTTACTCAACTTGTCATTCAGTTCCAATTCTGAATTTCCGAGCTATTGGTCAACAATGAGCAGTGTATTTTACTCATCGGCATATACCGAGATACATGGCAATCCTGATTTGAAACCATACTCTTATTACAATGTCAACCTTATGTGGCAGATTAAAAGACGTTATACGCTGATGGCTTTTGCAAGTCTGAAACCTGATTATTCTGTGCAGTTACCGTACCAACCAACAGACCGTATGGCGGTAATATTGAAGGAAACCAACTTCAACTATGAGAATAGCTTTGGATTGCAAGCCTCTGCAATATTCGGTGCTGGCAAATGGCTCAACGGTAATGTGTTTGCTGTAGGAATCTATAAACATGCCAAAAGTGACCATTTCTTCGATTTGCCATTCAACCGCAAGAAGCTGACAGCAGCACTTGGAGGTACTGCATCTATAAAACTTTGCAGCACACAAGACTTGCGCCTTATACTCAACCCTTTCTTTCAGTCAAAAGTAATACAAGGTGTTTATGATGTAAGTCCTATCTTTAGAATGAATGCCAAGTTACAATGGACTTCACATGATGGGAAATGGGGATTGCGCATCAATGGCAGCAACATCTTCAACAACAAGGCAGACACTCGTTCCGTACAAGGTAATCAAGATTACCGTATGAAAATTAACAACAATTGGGCTACTGCTACTTTTGCTGTTATTTATAAGTTCGGTGGCTATAAAGAAAAAAAAGTAAAAGCAGTTGATACATCAAGAATGGGACACTAAGCCGCATGATATGAAACAAAAACTAATTGGTAGAATTAGCATGGATAACATCCATGAGCTATGCTTTCTCACCCAAGGCGAAGAGAACAATCACCGAAAGGAAGAACTCTATCGGCTCACTTTCGATGAGGACAACCGAGTAGCATTCAATGCACTGCATGTTCTATCAAATTTCGACTTAGCCAATAATGAGTGGCTTTATTGCAAACATGACGAGCTGATTGACCGAGTGATGAAGGAAGAGCATGTTGGGAAACGCCGTCTAATGCTCAATCTTCTCTTACGCCAACCGTTTGAAGAAGAATTCCTCCGCTCGGATTTCATAGACTTCTGTGTAAGCAAGATTACCGCTTGCGCTCAACCCTATGCTATACGAGCCTATTGCATGAAGCTTGCTTATGGGCAAATGAAGTATTATCCCGAACTTCTCAGCGAGTTAAAGATGGCATTGGACATGTTGGAACAAGAGACCCTATCCCCAGGATTAGCTTCCGCAAAAAGGCAGATATTGATGAAAATAAAAAGGAAGCATTCTTTGTCTTAATGTAGCATTTCCGCAAAGAATAGTCTTGTTTCTGTATGTTTGCCATTCGATATACTGCTTACAGTTGGTACACTCACTTTCTGCGACCATCGGGAGCAAAATTTCTCCGCCCTCATGGTGGAGCGAGGAGTTTTGGGGTTTCCAAAACATAACCTCGCTCCCTCCTCTAAGAACAAAAGACGAGATATTTGCCTTT
>OASD01000118.1_pt1 | contig 49959 bp, 38 predicted proteins | sample 1475531 | NCBI WGS metagenome assembly OASD01 (sample SAMEA3360668, study PRJEB22359) | human gut metagenome | biome: ENVO:urban biome; feature: ENVO:human-associated habitat; material: ENVO:feces | place: Bangladesh | collected 2011
GTACGCAGGGAGAGTAGGTAGCCGCCGTCTTTTTGAGAGGAGAGATCAGACACACTCGTGTCCGGTCTCTCCTCTCTTTTTTTGCTCTGCGGTAGGCCTCAGTCGCCTAGTCGGATCAGTTTGTAGGTGTAGGATGTATGGCGCTGTTCCGCGTGAGCCCATGCTTAATGAGGGCGGCATAATGTGCCGCGCGCCGAAGCCGACCGTTAGCTCCTGGTGGTATTCTAAGTACTCTTTGGGGGAACTTTTTGTATGAGAGCTGCTGACCGTATAGTACAGCGTAATGCTCTCCAATTTCTCTCTGAGCGCCGACAGCCCCCTCCACACCTCATTTTCAACTCATCTTCAAATCTATGGATTGATTAAAATAAAATTAGAACCGTCTGATAACCAGATTTGTGATCACTCGCCTTAATGAGTGAGCATCTGAAATAGAGCGCAGAAAGTAAACTCTGCAACACGTTTTTCCCTATATTACTTATAATAATTATAAGTAGCCTTATTTATCCAGTCTTGATTAAATATATATGGGCATCGCTGGTATTTTATTCGATTTGTCGAGGAAATAGTTGGTGGAGATAAAATAATTAGTAGATTTGCGATGAGACTGATCGAGCTTTTGATAAGAATCGACAAAGTCCGTCACAAGCAATCACTACATAAGCCGCCAGCTGTTATGAGAATGAAAGAATGTTACGCACGACGCATCTCGCTAATGCTTCTGTTTATGCTACCGCTGTTGGGGCTTATAGGTCCCCTTTCTGCGCAGCAATACAGAGCTTTGACGCTACGTAGTGACGAGGTGTCTCTTTCTTTCAGCTCAGGAGACGGGTATGGTTTTAGTGTTTTGTCTCCTACTACCTCTGCCTCTTCAGAGGTTGATAGGACTCTCCCGTGGAGTCTGCAGTTACCGGATGGTGAGCTCTCTGACAGCCAAGTAGAGTATGTAGGTGGTCGTCAGGTGCGTGACGACCTCGTCGAGCTGACCTGGCGAGTGAGACAGGATGTCGGTACCTCTACTGTTACAGTGGAGATCTCTAACGTGGATGGTGATCCACTCCCCGAGTGGAGCCTTCGTATCACCGGCCCGATCGTCCGACAAGTAGACCAGATTACCTTTCCGAGGTTCAAGGTTCCCCGTGAGGATAGTATGGAGTTGATTATGCCCGTGGGGTATGGCATCTCGAAGACGATCGAGTTGGGGACTGAGGCCTGTCTCCCTTATCCATCCGGAAGTGGGACGATGCAATTTCTTATGGCATCCTCCTCGAGCGGAACCGCTTTTATCTCAACACGTGACACGGAGGGACACTTCAAGCACTTCAGGAGTGTTGCAGATGAGCAGTCAGTATCGATGTACGTTACTGTCCCTGTCTCAGAGGACTGGAGGCGTAATGATGATCTGCGATTACCATGGTCAAGTGTTATTGGCTATCGCAAGTCCGGGTGGGAGAGTACGGTAATTGACTGGTATCGACCCTTTACTTATCAGACAGAGTGGGGGGCAAAGACAGTCACTGAGCGCCAGATCCCGCGCTGGCTGATGGAGAATGACCTTTGGATCCAGAAGCAGAAGGAAGATAGCTATAGTGAATTGCTTCGTGCTATGGCGCTGTATGGTAATAACGTCGGCGTACACTGGTATCACTGGCATCATTACCCATTTGATACGCGATACCCTGACTATTTCCCTCCGAAGCCTCTGATCAAGGAAAAATTTCGTGAGCTATCCCATATGGGCGCTCACGTAGTACCCTATATTAATGGGCGTCTCTGGGATCCACTGTCGGAGGCTTTCCGCACCTATCATGGTGATAAGGCGCTCTGTGTGAAGAAGGACGGGTCCTTCTACGAAGAAGTGTATCGCTCTAAGGTCCCTCATAATGTGGCTTGTCCATCCTCTGAGATCTGGCAGAGAGTTCAGGGTGATGTGATCGATAGCATCAGTAAGAGACTCTCTACATCAGGAGTGTATATAGATCAAGTGGCTTGTGCGGCACCTGATCTCTGCTATAATCCCGACCATAACCACTCTCTCGGTGGTGGCAACTGGTGGGCTAAGGGGTATCGTGATATGTATCAGGCTGCTCGTGCGAGGTCTATAAACGATGGACAGATCCTTGCGACAGAGGAGTGTGCTGAGTGTTACATCGACCTTTTTGACCTGATGCTCATAGTGAATACCGACAGGCGTGGAGATAATAAGCCTATTCCTCTCTTCCCCATAGTCTACTCTGATAGAGCTCTCTACACAGGATTTTGCTATATCGCATCGCCCATTAATAATGGATCCTTCAAGTTTATCACTGCCAAGAGTCTCCTCTGGGGAAGTCAGCTTGGCTGGATACAGCCGGGAAGGATTGTGGCTGCAGATGCACAGCGGGAAGCCCTTTTCCTGAAGCGTATGCAGCAATTCCGTGCCAAGGTCAGGTCGATCCTCGTCGGCGGGCAGCTTCTCTGTGAGTGGTTTCCCGGCGAAGTCCCCCTGATGGATGTCCCCGGTCATGGTCAGTATCCAGCTGTATTGGGTGCTAAGTGGCGCTCCGCCGAGGGGAAGCCTTATCTGCTACTTGTCAATTGGGATGATCAGTCTCACAAGCTGACGCTACCCACCGGGAAGAGGATAACCCTCGCTCCACTCTCCGCCCGGGTAGATGAAGTCCCCTGTCAGGAAAAATGAAATAATCGATCAACTCATACTATATCTACCTTATGAAACCCTTATCTATCCACGTCTATTCTCTGCTGCTCCTGCTTGCGGTGGCGGGATGCAGTAAGTCAGCTGACTCGCAGCCTGAAAATGTAATCATGCCGGAGAATCTCTCCATCACACAGTCGATGGAGACCGGTAGGGTGATACTCTCCTGGAGTGATCCCAATGGCTCGGTTGATGGCTTTGAGGTCAGCTACAAGCCTGTCGGCACGGAGCAGTATGTGGCACTTGCTAAGCTGCCCGCCGATGCTCGCTCTTACGTGGTGGATCAGGAGATAGCTCCTGATGCATCGTACTACTTTGCTGTCGCTGCTCTGCGCGGTGATAGTCGCTCATATCCTGCCACCTCGCTCTACAAGGTGATCAAGGCAGATGCAATCAAGGGCGTCAGGATCTTACGTACCTATGCCTCCCATGCCGGGGTAGGGGTAGAGTATGAGCCTGCCAATCTGTTTGTAGGGGAGCGCAAAAACTTCGGGCTGATAGTCACACGTACTCCTGAGGAGTCAGCTGAGCCTATACTGGATATCCCTGCTCCTGCTGACTTGAGAGGTAAGTCGGGCTGTATGCAGATGATACCCATCACTCGCCTACCTAAGGATGCGACAGAGATTTATGTCAGAGCCTACGCTCTCGGTGATAAGTCTCGGTACGTAAGTGAGCCGTCTAAGGTTGTTCTCCCGGAGCAACCTGCAGCCATCAAGCTGGACTGGAAAGAGATCACCCCTGACGGACTTAAGGGCAAGGTGGAGGTGTATAGCACTACCTCTACTCTCAATGGACGACCCTTCAATGCCTGGTATGCTGTAGGTAATCCGGAGAAGAGCCGCATCAAGCGCAATGACCCCAGTACCAATACCTCGCTGACGGAGCAGGCCAAGCAGCTCTCAAAGGCTCTTGTCCTTGTGAATGGCTCCTACTTCTACATGAATACTACGCTCGGTATTTATGGACACAATGGGCTGAAGGGTGTCAATCATCCCCTTCGCGGTTCCTTGAGGACCAAGCATCCGGAGTACAACGTCATGTACCATGCGATGAGAGGATTCTTTGGCGTGACGAAGGAGGGAGACGCCAGGGTCTACTGGGGAGGATCAGAGGCCGGCGAGCCACACCTCTATGAGCACCCGATGCCTATCCTCCTGGGAGAGGCAAGATACGACTCTTATCTTCCTGAAATTGTAGGCAAGCCTGTAGAGTGGGTCCCCTACTATGGACTGTCCGGTGGACCGGTAGTACTTAAGGATGGGAGAGTGCCTGTAGACTTCACACCATTCCGTGAGGGTGATGAGTACTACTTGGCCAATTTTGAGCTTATGCCCTACGATATTTTCGGATCAGATATTCGTCCGGATAGGACAGCGGTAGGCATACGAGAGGATGGTCGCATTGTCCTCTTCGTCTGCGATGGACGTATTCCTGAGAGCAAGGGAGCTGACTTAGTGGAGCTCGCTCAGATCATGAAGGGACTGGGATGTAAGGATGCCCTCAACCTCGATGGCGGAGGCTCTACCAACATGTGGGTCAGTGGCGAGATCGTTAATCATAAGGACATAGTAGCTGCAACCGGTGACACCCGTGCGATCAAGTCGATCATCGGATTTTTTGAGAAATAACTCGGCTGCCATTTGTTGTCTCTGATATGAAACAGAAGATCACTTTAGTACTTATCCTCCTTCTCCTTCCTCTTATCCCTGCCTGCGGAAATGGCTCTGAGGAGACGGATGAAGCGATTGCTCCCCTAATCGGGCTGTGTGATCGTCTTTTCCCGGAAAGGAGCGGAGCCTTTCAGTTCGTGCTTGATAGAGACACCACTTCATTGGACTCTCCGTCTCGGTACAGCGTTGTTGCCGAGAGAGGTAAGGTGACTATCAAGGGAAGTGATCCCCTTGCCCTCTCTGTGGGTCTCAATAGGTACCTCAGCGAGTACTGTCATACCTATGTAAGCCCGTACACTTATGATAAGGTGGAGCTGCCCGGTCGTCTCCCCGATACCAAGGGACCCCTTGAGGGATCGGCTGTTGTACCGGAGCGGTTCTTCCTCAACTACTGCACCTTCGGCTACAGCATGCCTTACTGGAAGTGGGCTGACTGGGAGCGCCTAATCGACTGGATGGCTCTTCAGGGTGTCACCATGCCTCTGGCTATTACTGGTCAGGAGAAGGTGTGGCTTGACGTCTGGACGGAGCTCGGTCTCGATCCGGAGTCCGTGAAGAGCTACTTCACCGGTCCGGCCCATCTCCCCTGGCATCGTATGAATAATATCGATCGATGGGAAGGTCCGCTACCTGACTCCTGGCTTGATGAGCAGGTGGAGCTACAGAAGAAGATCCTCGAGCGTGAGCGGTCCTTTGGGATGACACCTGTCTTGCCGGCATTTGCTGGTCATGTCCCCCAGGAGCTTGCCCAGCACTACCCCGATGCAGAGGTGCTCCGGCTTGGTAAGTGGGGCGGATTTGAGGAGAAGTACGGGACTTACTACCTCTCACCGGCTTCGCCACTATTCCGCAAGATCCAGACCCTCTATCTGGAGAGGCAGACTGAGCTCTTCGGCACCGATCATATCTATGGCATAGATGCGTTTAATGAGGTGGACTCTCCCGACTGGTCACCGGAGTTCCTTGCCGAAGTCTCACGGGCAATCCACACCTCACTAACCGATGTCGATAGTGAGGCCAAGTGGCTCATGATGACTTGGCTTTTTTATTACGATAAGGAGCACTGGACTCCTGAGCGGATACGGGCATTCTTAGAGGCAGTCCCCCAGGGGAGCATCTACCTGCTGGACTATTACTGCGATAAGGCTGAGGTCTGGAGGGAGACGGAGGCTTTCTATGGCCAGCCATACTTGTGGTGCTACCTCGGTAACTTTGGCGGCAACAGCTGGCTCTGTGGTAATATGCGTGATGTGCAGGAGAAACTAACTGCTGCGCAGGCCACACCCTCATCAGCACCTATGGGTATAGGCTGTACTCTGGAGGGTCTGGATGCCAATCCGATCATGTATGAGTATGTGCTCTCTCAAGCATGGACGAGCGCACCTACAGCGGATGAGTGGATCAGAATCTGGGCGGATAAGCGCGGTAATAACCCTGCGAATAATTACGTGTACGAGGCTTGGAAGATCCTCGAGAGCTCAGTCTACCGCGACTTCAGCAGAGGAGGTCAGGCGGTGCTGATCCACGCACGTCCCTGTCTGCATGGCTATCAGGGCTGGTGCACAGTGCCCGACTATGAGTATGACAACGATGATCTGCTACGAGCGTGGCAGCTGCTCTTGCAGGGCTACACCTTTGCCGAGACTCACCACAGGGAGCTTACCTATGATCTCGTAAATGTTGGTCGCCAACTCTTGGGGAATCGGTTTATGGAGCTCAGAGATGCCCTTACTAAGGCATACGAGGATAAGGATCTCGACCGAGTATCAGCTGTAGGACAGCAGATGGAGGAGCTTATGGACGACTACGCCGCGCTCCTCACGTATGAGCCCTACTTTACGCTCGGTAAGTGGCTCCGAGATGCGAGAGACTATGGCTCTCACAGTGAGGCAGAGGCTGACTACTACGAGCGAAATGCACGCAGCATCCTCACTGTATGGGGGCAGCCGGGGCGTCAGCTCACAGACTATGCCAATAGAGCCTACGCCGGTCTGGTCACAGACTATTATGCTCCCCGATGGAAGCGATTTATCGAGTCAGTGGAGAGCTCTCTCAGGGAGGGTGTCCCGCTTGACGAGGAGCAGTTTAGGGCAGAGATGATCGCCTTTGAGGATCAGTGGAGACACTCTACGGGGGAGATCGCAGAGGTCAGGCCATCTATGCCCATAGATCGTTATGTGTCACTTCTTATAAGTAAATACTTTCCCTCCGATGAGTCCCGATAGGGGATCATCCGGAGCTCAAATTATCAATAGGCTTATGAATTACTTACCACTACTATTTCTGCCAAGGGTCGGTATGGGCGAGCTGTTAGTTATCTTAGTCGTTGTCCTGATCCTCTTCGGCGCAAAGAGGATTCCGGAGCTGATGCACTCCTTCGGGAAGGGGATCAAGAGCTTCAAGGATGGGCTCAATGAGGATCTGACGGACCCCAAGGACGATGACTCATCCAAGGAGGAGAAGTGAGGAGCCCGATTTCTGGGATAATGCAGAGGTCCTGAGAGGCGTACTTATCAGGGTGTTTATCTACTTCCTGGTCGCTTTTTCAGTTGCCTTTGTCCTTGTCCCCAGGATATTTGACTCAGTGATCCTTGGCCCCTGTAGGGCGGACTTTGTTACCTATCGCTGTATTGAGCGGCTCAGTCCCGTGGAGAGTTTCGAGACCGGTAGCTTCCCGATAGAGCTTGTCAATATCAGGCTAGGGACGCAGTTCTTCCTCCATATCAGGGTTGCCATTGCCATTGCTCTGATCGTCCTCGTACCTCCTGTCTTGATAGAGGTCTGGTATTTTGTACGTCCCGGACTCTATCGAGGAGAGGCCATTGCCCTGAGGCATGTCCTCTTGGGGATGCCGATCCTATTTTACCTGGGTGTCTTAGTGGGTTACTTCTTGGTATTTCCACTGACATTGCACTTTCTTGTGTTTTACAATCTGAGTGACCTCATTGCTAATCAATTGTCTTTGGAGTCCTATATGAGCAACTTCTTTACCCTCATCTCAGCGATGGGCATCATCTTCCTGCTCCCTCTGGTGGTGAAGTTGCTGGCTACTATAGGTGTCCTCAATGTCGACACTCTCAAGCGAGGTAGGCAGTACGCTGTAGTTGTCCTGCTTATCCTTGCTGCCGTCATCACCCCCAGTGGCGATCCACTCACGATGACGGTCGTTTTTGTCCCGCTCTATCTGCTCTACGAGCTGTCTCTCCTGATGGTTAGGGTGGAGAAACCCGGAGTCGCAAAGACGATCCCCTCTGACTGATAGACTTAATGGCACAACTGCTGATAAAATCAAATCAATCACTATATATGAACTATCGAAAGCTTACTCTCTGCCTCCTTCTGGCATTTCTTGCACACCTCCCGCTTATGTCGCAGACAGCCATAATTGCCCATCGTGGGCTATGGAATGTCCGTGGAAGTGCCCAAAACTCTATCGAGTCACTCCATCGAGCCTACGACATCAGGGGCATCTATGGCTTAGAGATCGATGTGCAGCTGACGAAGGACAGCGTCCTTATACTCTCACATGACCCTGATATCGGTGGCTATCGTATCGACAAGACAGACTGGTCTCAGCTCAGAGATAACGTACGTCTCCGCAGCAAGGAGCAGATCCCTACGCTGGATGAGTTCCTGGAGGCCTTGAGCTCGTACCCCGACCTAAAGCTTTTCTTAGAGCTCAAGACTCAGGAAGACCCAGGCTCAGAGCGCTATCTCGCAGATCAAGCTCTTGCTATGGTCAAGGCGCACGGGCTACTGGAGCGGACAGCCTTTATCTCCTTCAGTATCGAGATCTGTAAGCAGCTCGTCAAGTCCTCTCCCGAGTCACTCGTCATGCACCTGAGAGCTGACTATAGTCCCAAGGAGCTGTATGCTATGGGGATGAGGGGAGTAGACTACAATTACTCCGTCTTCTGGAAGCATCCGGAGTGGTTTGATGAGGCCCGATCGCTCGGCATGTCCATAGGCGCTTGGACGGTCAATGAGCCTGCCACGATGCAGTACTTCATCATTCCCAGAGGGTTTGACTTCATGACGACAGACAACGTCATACCCGCTATGGATGTCTTCGACCTCCTGAAGATAGTCCCGAGAGACATCAGCAAGCCGATCAAGTAAGGTCGATTATAACTATTCCCAACAAAGCCCAATAGATAATTATGGAAGATAAGAGTAGAAGAAACTTCCTTAAGAAGAGCGCAGCCATAGGCGCTGCAGCCCTCTCCTCCACGCTACTCTCCAGAGCAGAGTCCATCACGGATGTGTACGGAGAGCCCCTCACCACAGAGTCCCGACTCCGGACGGCTCCTGTCGGTAATGCACTACCGATCACAGGGACCTTCCTTGATGAGATCACCCATGATATCCCCTGCCAAAACTGGGGCGAGGAGGAGTGGGATCGGGACTTCGGGTATATGCGTGCTATCGGCATAGATACTGTCATAATGATCCGCTGCGGGTATCGTAAGTTTATCACTTATCCGTCGCCCTACCTGATCAGCAAGGGCTGCTATCGCCCCGGGCGAGACCTGCTCGACCTCTTCCTGCGGCTGGCACAAAAGCATGGTATGAAGTTTTACCTCGGTCTCTACGACTCGGGAGTCTACTGGGATACCGGTGATATGTCTCACGAGATCGAGGATAATAAGTATGTCATCGATGAGGTGTGGGAGCGCTACGGTAAGCGGTATAGCAGCTTTGGCGGATGGTATATCAGTGGGGAGATCAGTCGTGCTACCAAGGGGGCCATTGGTGCCTTCCACGCGATGGGCAAGCAGTGCAAGGATGTGTCGGGAGGACTCCCCACCTTCATCTCTCCCTGGATAGATGGGAAGAAGGCTGTGATGGCCTCCGGCAGTGCGCTGACCAAGGCTGATGCTGTCTCCGTGCAGCAGCATGAGAAGGAGTGGGACGAGATCTTCTCCGGGATTCATGATGTGGTGGATGCCGTAGCCTTCCAGGATGGCCAGATCGACTACGATGAGCTGGATGCGTTCTTTGAGGTGAATAAGAGGCTCGCCGACAAGTACGGTATGCAGTGCTGGACCAATGCTGAGACCTTTGATAGAGACATGCCGATACGCTTTTTCCCGATTAATTTTGAGAAACTTCGTCTCAAGCTCGAGGCTGCTAAGCGTGCCGGGTACGATAAGGCGATCACCTTTGAGTTCTCCCACTTCCTCTCGCCTCAGTCTGCTTACCTGCAGGCAGGTCATCTATACGACAGATACCGTGAGTACTTTGGCATAAGATGAGGACCATCTCTCTCCATAGTTTCGTCCGGGCTTTCCTTGTCGCACTGTCCTGCCTACTGATGGGTCAGACCCTCTCAGGTCAGGAGAGAGCGTACGATGTGGTCGTTGTGGGTGGTGGTGTCGCCGGTACCGCGGCAGCACTACAGTCGGCCCGCATGGGATGCTCTACCTTGCTCCTCTCTGAGTGTGAGTGGCTCGGCGGGATGCTCACCTCGGCCGGAGTGAGTGCCGTGGATGGTAATTACCGGCTGCAGAGTGGCATCTACGGCGAGTTTCGTCGTGCCTTGGTCGATCACTATGGAGACGACAAGGCGCTGGCGACCGGCTGGGTGAGTCGGACACTCTTTGAGCCTTCTGTAGGGAATGCGATCCTACTACGTATGGTCCGCCGGGAGTCTCACTTGACGCTCTACCCCTCGACCACAGTCTCCTCTATAGTGACAGCCCCCGGAGAGGGGTATCGTCTGCGGATAAGTAGGCCGGAGGGCTCAGAGCAGGTGCTGGCGCGTCGACTGATCGATGCGACAGAGCTTGGTGACATCGCGGGAGAGCTGGGAGTGCCGTACGATGTGGGTATGGAGTCAAGGGCTATCTCAGGGGAGGATGTCGCTCCGGAGGAGTCTAATCACATCATACAGGATCTCACCTATGTAGCCATACTCAAGGAGTACGATCACCCCATACCGCTCCACCGACCGGAGGGCTATGACCCGAGGGAGTTTGCTTGCTCTTGCAAGACGGATCTCTGTCATACCCCTGTCAATCCGAACCGCACCCTCTGGTCGCCGGAGGATATGCTCCGGTATGGCAAGTTGCCCAATGGTAAGTATATGATCAATTGGCCGATAGAGGGCAATGATTACTACGCCAATGTGATAGAGTCATCCGAGGAGGAGCGTCAGGAGGCTTATCAGCAAGCTAAGGAGAAGACCAAGCGCTTCCTCTACTTCATACATAATGAGCTGGGCTTTGATCACCTCGGTATTGCGGATGATGAGTACCCCACTGCAGATGGCTGGCCCTTTATCCCCTACCACAGAGAGTCACGGCGGATCAGGGGGATAGTCCGCTTTGATCTCAATCATCTGGAGCACCCATACGATCAGCCACTCCCTCTCTATCGTACCTCTGTGGCGGTGGGAGACTATCCGGTGGATCATCACCACGAGGCCTATACCGGTGAGGAGGCGTTACCCGACCTCCACTTCCATCCGGTACCCTCCTTTGCTGTCCCGCTGGGCGTAGTGATCCCTCAGGATCAGGGAGACCTCCTCGTCGCGGAGAAGTCTATCTCCGTGTCTAATGTCGTCAATGGTACTACTCGGCTCCAGCCGGTGGTCATGCAGCTGGGACAGGCCGCCGGTCTGCTTGCCGCACTCTCCGTCAGGGATGAGATCTCTGCGGCAGAGGTCTCTGTGAGAGCTGTACAGCGTGAGCTGCTGAGGCGAGGTGGGTATCTGATGCCCTTCCTTGATGTCCCTCAGGGCGACCCTCTCTTCCTCCCCCTACAGCGCATAGGCGTCACCGGGATCCTGAGGGGTGAGGGCAAGACTATTAATTGGTCCAATGAGACGTGGATGCGTGTCGATGCTCCGCTCCACTACGGGGAGATCTTCTGCCTGGAGGAGTACTACCCCGATGCGGTGGAGCAGATCCGCCGGTGGAGAGGAGCCGATCAAGAGGAGGTATCGGTATCCCAGGCACTCCGGCTGATGAGCCTGCTCTCCCAGAGAGAGGTGACAGAGGCTGAGCTCCCGGGGCAAGACCTAGGAGGGACGATCTCGAGGGGAGACTTTATCCTCCTCCTGGATCGCATACTCAATCCCTTTAGTCAAGAAGTGGATCTCTACGGAAATAAGGTGTGCCGACCTGGTGGCTCACTAATACCGGTAAAAGAAAAGTCTAATATCGGTATTAGTGATCTCTAATATCGGTATTAGATCAAGCCCTTGTCCGCTGTAAAGAATCGATGTGATAATCACGGCATTATAATCAAGAAATAAAGACATGAATAGGTATCTGCTTCCGATCCTGCTGCTCCTCCTCGGAGCACAGTCGCTTTACGCTCAGCGCGAGCTACCTCCCTTTGAGCCCTTTGTCCACTATACTATGAGGGAGTCGATGTTTGAGGAGGCTCCCACCCATAATGGTGCGATCATCTTCCTCGGCAATAGCATCACTGATCACTGGCAGTGGCACGAGTACTTTACGCCACCCACCGGTGTCGCGATCCTCAATAGAGGTATCGGGGGTGACATCACAGCCGGAGTGCTCCACCGTATGCCTGAGATCATCCGGCATCAGCCATCCAAGCTCTTCCTGATGATTGGTATCAACGACCTCATCGGCTCTAAGCCCAATGCTCAGATCATTGCTAACATCGAGCATATCCTGAGTATCCTGAAGAGTCAGTGCCCCGACACGAAGATCTACCTCGAGAGTATACTTCCGATCAATCGGGAGATCTTCAAGACTGACACGCCCTCAGTAAGCACCGATAATATCCGTCAGGTCAATGCCGAGCTCTCAGCCCTGGCTAAGAGGATGGACTGTACTTACCTGGATATTTTCTCTCTCCTGATAGACCCGGAGACAGATATGCTGTGCGCCTCCTATACCCGTGACGGCATCCATCTGACTGCTCAGGGCTATCGTCTATGGATCAATGAGATAACCCCCTTGGTGGAGAAGTAAGGCAACAAGATGGAGAAGAAAGAGACCAACTACGGCTACCTGCTCTTCCTGGCGATAATTGCTGCTCTCGGAGGCTTCCTCTTTGGCTACGATACGGCAGTTATCTCGGGGACCATCCCTCTCGTGGTGGGGCAGTATGGCTTAGATACCATGTCGCAGGGCTGGTACGTGGGCTGCGCTTTGGTAGGATCGATTATCGGGGTGCTATGCGCCGGGATCCTGAGTGATGGGATAGGGCGCAAGTGGAGTATGCTGCTCTCTGCGGTCCTCTTCACTACCTCTGCGGTAGGCTGTGCAGTCTGCCACTCATTTGATCAGCTGGTAGTCTATCGTATCATAGGAGGGATGGGGATCGGCGTCGTGTCGATCGTCTCGCCACTCTATATCTCTGAGATCTCTATCCCTAAGTATCGCGGACGGATGGTGGCACTCTACCAGCTTGCTGTCACCATTGGTTTCCTCGGAGCATACCTCATCAATTTTGCACTCCTCCGATGGTCCTCCTCTGAGCCGAATCTCTCCGGAGACTGGATGCAACTCATCTTCTCCGCAGAGGTATGGCGTGGGATGCTGGGCATGGAGACGATCCCTGCTCTGCTCTTCCTTGTGGCTATACTATTTATCCCCGAGAGTCCCCGATGGCTCATCCTGAGACATAAGGACGACCAGGCAAGGGCGATCCTACGCACTATGCATAGGGACCCTGAGGTGGTCGAGAGTCAGATGAGTGAGACGAGAGCAGCTATCGCAGCAACATCCGCTGAGCAGAGCTCTCTCCGGCTCCTGAGGGAACCGGCTGTCCTCCGCCCGGTCTTGATCGGGGTGGCGATCGCTATGCTCGGACAATTTATGGGAGTCAATGCTGTGCTCTACTATGGTCCCTCTATCTTTGAGGGTGCCGGGCTGGCAGCGCAGGACTCTCTATGGTATCAGGTGTGGATCGGTATAGTCAATGTACTTACCACCATGCTGGCGATCTTCCTCATCGATAAGGTGGGGCGGAAGACTCTGGTCTACTATGGCGTGTCAGGTATGATCGTGTCGCTGGTGCTGATAGGGCTATACTTCCTGTATGGTGAGACGATCGGCATCTCGTCCACCTGGTTGCTGGTCTTCTTCCTGGCATACATATTCTTCTGCGCGGGGTCTATCAGCGCGGTGATCTTTGTCTTCCTCTCAGAGATGTATCCGACCCGCATCCGAGGTCTGGCGATGTCCTTGGCGGGTCTCTCGCTATGGATCGGGACCTACCTGATTGGTCAGCTTACGCCCTGGATGCTGGAGACGCTGACGCCGTCGGGGACCTTTTTCCTCTTTGCACTCATGTGCCTGCCCTACCTCTATATCGTATGGAGGCTGATGCCGGAGACTACCGGTAAGAGTCTGGAGGAGATCGAGCGCTTCTGGTTCCGCTCTACTCCATCTCGATGATGACTTAGTCGCCATGAGCTCCACCTCGTACATACTCCGACTCCTCCTCTCCTGCGCTGCCCTCGTAGGAGGTCTCTCCGCCTATTCTCAAGAGGAGGACTACACCCTGATCCCCATGCCTCAGCATGTGGAGTCTCTATCCGAGGGGTATTATGAGTGGTCCGATGGAGTGAGGCTGTCGCTGCCCGAGACTCTTAGTGATCTCTTGCCTATTGCCAGAGAGTTGGTCGGTGAGATCAAGGAGGCGGGGGAGGTCTCGGGTCTGAGCGTCTCGTGTGAGGAGTCGACGGATCGCTCGATGATCCACTTCGAGTATGATCCGGGGATGACGCCGGACGGGTACACACTCAGGATAACTCCTGACGCAGGTGTCCTCCTCCGCTATAAGGAGATCGAGGGAGCGCGCTACGCCCTACAGACGCTTAGGCAGCTGATCACTCCGAGAGGGCTTCCCTCACTGGAGATCGAGGATCGACCGCGGCTTCCCTACAGGGGACTGATGCTGGACGTGTCACGCCACTATATGCCCCTCCCCTTTATCCTCCGACTTCTCGATGAGATGGCTCGGTATAAGCTCAATAAGCTCCACTGGCATCTCACGGATGGTGGTGGATGGCGCCTGGAGATCAAGAGCATCCCTGAGCTGGTAGGCAAGACTGCTTACCGTAGCGAGCCTCACTTTATGACCTGGTGGGACTCCGGTGACAGACGGCATATTCCCTCTGACTCTATCGGCGGCTATGGTGGGTACTACACGCAGGAGGAGGTCCGCGAAGTGGTCCGCTTCGCTCAGGAGAGAGGCATAGAGGTGATCCCTGAGATCGAGATGCCGAGCCACAGCAGTGAGGTGCTCTATGCCCTTCCGCAGCTCTCTTGTAGTGGTAGTCCGGCAAGGTACGAGAGAGATCTCTGTCTCGGTAATCCTGAGACCTACACCTTTATACACCGGGTCCTGGATGAGGTGATGGATCTCTTCCCCTCTCAGTATATCCATATAGGGGGCGATGAGGCAGACAAGAGAGGATGGGAGACCTGCTCACGATGCAAGGCTCTGTGTGACAGGGAGGGGCTGGAGAGTACAGACGCCCTGCAGGGTTACTTCATGACCTCCATCTCAGAGTACGTCACCTCCAGGGGACGCACAGCCATAGGCTGGGATGATGTCCTCGGTGGAGGAGCACCTCACGAGATGACTATTATGTCCTGGCGTGGTGAGGAGGGAGGCATCACGGCAGCCAAGTCCGGTCACGATGCCATAATGTGTCCTGTGGGGATCCTGTATCTGGACTACTATCAGTCGGATAGACGCTATGAGCCGGAGGCCAATGGCTGGACCACTACCTTTATGAGGACTTACGGGTATGATCCTATACCCCCCTCACTCACATCGGATGAGAAGAGGCACATCGTAGGTGTACAGGGAAATCTTTGGACGGAGTATGTGCCTACACCGGAGCATGCAGAGTATATGATCTTTCCTCGCCTCCTGTCTCTCGCCGAGATAGGCTGGACTGAGGTGTCGCGGAAGGATCCGGAGTGCTTTAAGTGGCGTCTCAATCGCGAGGTGGAGAGACTGCGGGGTAGGGGCGTCAATAGCTATAGTCCCTCCTCCATCTTGGATGAGAGTATGACTGTCGACAATGCTCATCGGAGGATACTGGTAACACTGGAGAGTGAGCGACGTCCCCTCGAGGTACATTATACACTGGACGGGACGATCCCGACACTCTCCTCGCCGAGATACAGCCTCGGTGACACCATCGTGGTGAGCGACTCTGCACGGATCATGGCGGCGCACTTCGTGGCCGGCAGGATAGATGGTCGGGTGACGGAGGTGGATGCTGACTATCACTTGGGGGTGGGTAAGAGACTTACCTGGCTGACCCCCACCAGCAGGGAGTATGCCTCTGTGGGTCTTGAGACGGCGCTGCTGGACGGCGTGCGGGGGACGGCAAACTTCTCTGATGGTAAGTGGCTGGGGACTCGTGCCTCTCGCGACAATGTGGCGCTTATCGATCTCGGAGTGGTGCAGCCCATACACAAGGTATCGACCCGATGCATGCAGCAGGCGGGTCCCGGTCTCTATATGCCTCGCTGGGTCGAGGTCTCTCTCTCCGAGGACGGACAGACCTTTACCTCCTGTGGCAGGATCTTATCTGCCACCTCCCCCGACGATCGGAGGCAACGCATAGAGACATTCACTACCAGGACAGATCGTAAGGCGCGCTACATCAAGGTGCACTATCATATGCCTACGGACGATAAATACCTGATGACGGATGAGATCGTGATCTGGTAAGAGTTGATAATGAGATTAATAATAATAGTTTTATAGATTCACAAACCCTAATAAGTCAAAACCGCAGATTATGAAGATCCCAACTGCCTCTATCTGCTGGAGATTGGCCCTTGTGGTTGGAGTGCTAATGATGGCACTACAAGTCACAGCGCAGGGGCAACAACTCCAAGTCACCGGTCAAGTGACTGACAATACCGGACTGCCTCTTACCGGCGTCATGGTAAAGGTCAAGAATACCGGTAACGGCACTGCAACCGATCAGGAAGGTCGGTACTCTATCCGTGCTGCCAAGACCGATGTGCTAGTCTTTAGCTTCATCGGTATGGTACCGCAGGAGATAACCGTCGGAAGTAAGACGGTGATCAACGTCAAGCTACTGGACAATGTAGAGCAGCTCAGTGAGCTGGTCGTCGTCGGCTATGGTACTCAGAAGAAGGAGCACCTTACCGGTGCCGTCTCTACGATCTCCAAGTCCGACCTCACTAAGGTCCCGACAAGTAATGTCTCTCAGCTGCTCGTCGGAAGAGCTCCCGGTCTCTCCGGTGTCCAGTCCGGAGGTGCACCAGGAGCTGATGGCACAGAGATCCTGCTCCGTGGCCTCAATACCTATAACGGTAGCTCCTCTCCGCTGATCTTAGTCGATGGTGTGGAGAGAAGGATGAATGAGGTCAATCCTCAGGATATCGAGAGCATCTCCGTGCTTAGGGACGCAGCTGCGGCTGCAGTCTATGGTATGCGTGCAGGTAATGGTGTCATCCTCATCACCACCAAGCGTGGTGCTGAGGGACGACACAATATCAGCTACTCCGGCTCTTACTCTTGGTCACGCCCGACGACTCTTCCTGAGTTTGTCAACGGTCTGGAGTATATGCAGTGGTACAATAAAGCGCTCGAGCTGGATGGCAAGGCTCCCAAGTTCACTGAGGAAGAGATGGCCCTGGTCACCAATGGTGATCCTACCGATGGGTATGAGAATACCGACTGGATCGCTCCTGCACTAAAGGCCACCTCTATGCAGAAGCACACCGTGTCTCTGACGGGAGGCTCCGAGCGCATCAAGTACTACACCAGTGGTGAATTCATGAATCAGAATGGTATCCTCAACACCAACCACTATAGTCAGTACGGTATACGTGCCAATATTGATGCTGTTCCGGTAAAGAATATCACAGTGTCCATCAATCTCGCAGGTAGATACCGCAATAACTTCATCGATGGTATCCTCTCCTGGGGCAATCAGGAGGCGGGCAACGTCTGGGGCTTACTCATGTACGCGAGGCCATTTGTTCCCCGAGAGTATGACGGCCATCCCACGGCTCCTGCTCGACTTCCGATCAATCCCTACTACAGTATCGGGAACTCCGGATCTGCAGAGAATAAAAATTATGCCTTCGAGGGTTCTGGTAAGATCCGCTGGGACATCCCTTACGTAGAGGGTCTCAATGTCTCGATGTTTGCCTCTTGGGATTATAAGGCACTTAATGGCAAGAGCTTTAATTACGCATATGAGGTGATGTGGTACGACTTCGGGAAAAAAGCGTATACCCTTAGAGACGCTACGAATCTGCAGAAGGACGGTAGCCTCTATATGAGCAACACTCAGAATATCGGCTATACCCTCCGACCCGCTATCGAGTACAGCAATACGTTTGATAAGCACCATATTGGTGCCCTCTTCCTCTACGAGCTTAATGGTCTCTACACCAGTAATTTCCAGGCCCGTCGTCGGAGCTACGACCTCTTCGATATCAGAGAGCTAGATTTCGGTAAGATCATTCCCGAGGCAGGTGAGCGCTGGCCTGGAAACGGAGGAAAGAGTGGCAGTATTGCCAATGCCGGGTACGTGGGGCGTGTCAATTATGCCTATGACAAGAAGTACCTCGCAGAGTTTTCATTCCGCTACGATGGGACCTATCTCTTTGCTAAGGACTACCGCTGGGGCTTCTTCCCCTCCGGCTCCCTCGCTTGGGTGATGTCTGAGGAGAGTTTCATCAAGGACCGCACCGATATCGTCGATATGCTTAAGCTTCGTGGAAGTATCGGTCAGCTGGGACGTAATACGGTGGCTCCCTATCTCTTCCTCAAGAGCTACAGTCTCCAGAATAAGAATGTAGCCTTCGGTAAGGACCCGCAGGCACAGAACACCTTGGTCACCTCCTCTGCCGGTATGCCTATCCCCGACCTGACCTGGGAGAAGACGCGGACCTACAACCTCGGCCTTGACCTTACTCTCTGGAGGGGACTCCTGGGTCTTGAGATGGATGTCTTCTATAAGTATACCTATGATATTCTCCAGCCTCTCGGGGGTAATTATCCACCCTCTCTGGGAGGAAACTATCCCACGATCGAGAACTCAGGTACCTTTGACAACCGAGGCTTCGAGCTGGTGCTCTCACATCGCAATACCGTAGGAGATCTGCACTACAATCTCAGTAGTACCATTTCGTACACTCACAACCGCATCCTCAAGAGAGCAGAGCCGGACAATATCCTACCCTGGCAGAGTCAGATAGGGCGCTCGGTAGGTCGAGTGCTTGGACTCAAGGCAGTGGGTCTCTTCCAGACACAGGAGGAGATTGACAACGCACCCAGACATCCCAGCAAGGTCCGGCTGGGAGATATAAGGTACGAGGATATCAATGGTGATGGACGTATCACTGTCGATGATAAGGTGGAGATAGCCTCCTCCAGATTCCCGGAGCTGGTCTATGCAATCAACGGCTCACTCGACTGGAGAGGGATAGACTTCTCTGTAATGTTTCAGGGAGCGGCTCTCTATAGTCAGATGCTTCAGGGTGCCTGGAATAATGGCGTCGAGGATATGACCCCTCTGACGAAACCCTTCTATGGCGGAGGAGATACCCCGCCAAGGTATCTTGTAGAGGGAAGCTGGAGGCCCGATAACACAGGCGGGAAATATCCTCGTCTCTCTATCGTGGGAAATATCAATAACGCTTGGACCTCAGACTACTGGCTGATCAATGGATCCTATCTGAGGCTCAAGAATGTTACCCTTGGCTACACGCTCCCGGAGACACTGACGAGAAAGATGAGTCTGCAGAGCCTCCGAGTCTATGTGGCCGGAGTCAATCTCCTCACCTTCTCCGGCTTTAAGTACGTAGACCCCGAGGCACCCAGTGTCCTCCAGGCCTACTATCCTCAGCAGAAAACAGTCAGCCTGGGACTTGATGTCTCCTTCTGATGAAATCATTTACTAAGAAATACTCAAGGATATGAGACAGATAATAGCTAAGATAGCGGTACTCTGCTTCTCGCTGGGCGCGCTGTCGGCTGCGATGACGGGGTGTAGCGATCCTCTGGAGATAGACCCCAATGATCGGTATAGTGAGCGTACCGCATATGCCAATATGAAGAATCTTGACCTCCACGTCAAGAGTTTCTACGGAGTACTGATGTCACCGCACACGGCTGAGATCAGGAGCAATGGGCGCATGAGTGAGCTCTACACGGATCTGATGAAGCCCACCTTCTATAATCAGACTTTCTCCGAGAATGATAAGATCTTCTATCAACCTCAGAGCTATACACAAGCCTTTGTCCTCGACAACTGGGCTGATATGTATAGTCGGATCAAGAGGATCAACGAATTCCTTGTCGACTGCAATAAGGGTAAGCTCTCTGAGCTTCCCCAAGATGAGGTGGCCATCCGCATAGCTGAGGCACGATTCTGGAGAGCATTTGCTTATCAGGAGTTGATCCAGCGATATGGAGGTGTTGTCCTCCGGATCAGCGAGGAGAAGGTCGATGATCAAAATGACCGCTCTAAGGCCCGCTCATCAGAGAAGGAGTGCTGGGACTTTGTCCTTAGTGAGTACGCCAAGGCAGCGGAGAAGCTACCCGAGGAGTGGCCTGCACTGGACCTGGGTCGAGTTACTAAGGGTGCCGCATGGGCACTCATGTCCCGCGCGGCTCTCTACGCCGGCAGGTGGCAGGAAGCGCTGGATGCGGTGTCTCAGGTAGAGCGCTTGGGTAAGTATGCTCTTCTGGACGACTACAGCAAGGTCTTTACCACGGAGCACAATAAGGAGCTCATCCTTGCCGCCTACTTCGATAAGCCGAGCCTGCAGCACAATTTTGATAATTATTACGGAGCGTCTGCCGACTTCCTCGGTCATGAGACCGGCGTGGTGGCTACCCCGACGGAGGAGTTTGCCGGGAGCTACGAGATCAAGGTGGGCGATGTGTGGAAGCCCTTCAGCTGGGACGAGGTGAGGTCTACCGGGATTGACCCCTGGAAGGATCGAGACCCTCGCTTCTATGCCACTATTCTCTATAATGGAGCCCCATGGAAGCGCCTTGTCGATGTTGCCAATAAGCGATGGGAGCCACGCAATCTAGAGCTTTTTGTAGGTGGTGTAGATGGCTTCCATGAGTATGATACTGCCGATAATACTCGAAGCACGACCACCGGGTATGTGGTGCGCAAGTATCTTCAGTATGACCCCGAGTCAGATCTCGTAAATATCAAGAGTGATCAGTACTGGATCGAGATGCGATTTGCAGAGGTATTGCTCATCAAGTCTGAGGCTCTGGCGCGACTGGGGAAGTACACCGAGGCCTACCAGGAGCTCAATAAGCTGCGCACCACTCGTGCGTCGGTACAGCTGCCGGCGCTTGCTCTCAAGGCCTCCTGGGAGGAGTACCTGGGTGACTTGCAGCTGGAGCGCATCAGGGAGCTTGGTCTGGAGGGACACCGCTTCTGGGACCTCCGTCGATGGGGTATCGCTCAGAGGGTTATGGATGGCATGCAGCGCCATGGAGTCAAGATCACCAAGAGTGACGACCACTTCGTGTACCAGTATATTGCCGTGGATCCTCAACCGCTCATCTTCCCGGAGAGGTATCTGATCAACCCGATCCCGCTTAATGAGTTTAAGAACAACGCGGCTCTTGAGCAGAATGAACAGTGGAAATAACTTCGAAACACGTACAGCTATGAAAGTAAGATATATACTACCTCTCATGGGTGCGCTCCTCGGACTTCTGACGGGCTGTCAGAGTCCGGTCGAGCCCGGCTACACCAAGGAGGCGGACTTGCATACATTGTCGGTAGAGGGGGCTTTTTGCTCCAATAAAGATAAGACCTTCAAGGCTACTATCGATGATGAGGAGGGGCTCATTACTCTTAAGATCCCCTACTATCTCTCCGATATCGACCCGATACAGGGTGACCTGACCCAGATGGTCCTCACTGCGGTGATGCCTGTGGGTGCTACATTTGAACCCAAACTGGAGGGCGTCCATGACCTCACTAAGGACTTTAGGTCTACCATACACTACGTAGATGGAAGTAGCAAGGAGTATACTTTCCGCGCAGAGTATGTACTGTCCGACCGTTCTGACGTCACCTCGATGAAGCTACTCAACGGAGGTGACAATGCAAAGTTCATCTATATCCTACAGCCGGCGAGTGAGGATGGTACACGCGTCATTAAGGTTGTACAGCTTGGGTATAAGCACCTCCAGATGCTTAAGCATGCCAAGCTGGAGATCGAGACCTCGCCATGGTCGACGCTGAAGCTCCCTGCTGAGGGGGCAGAGATGGACTTGACAGACGAGAATACCTCTTTCACAGTAGTTTCCCAGAGTGGGAAAGAGACTAAGTATAGCTTTAAGATCGTAGATCCCAACTACGCACCGCTTGGTAAGCCGGGCGTGATCTCCCCACTCTTCGGAGTCAAGGTGATTAAGGATGGTGATCACGGCTGGGTCGATGCTCAAAATCGCTCTATGGCTGTGATCGGAGACGAGCTGATCATCGCCAATCTTAAGGGTTCACTCCTTCGCCACAATCGCTTCACAGGCAAGGCTACCGGTAAGACCGTCAATCGTGATCCCATCGTTGGTGATATCCATGGTATCGCTCACGATGAGGCAGGTCACCTGGTGGCTACCACGATCTCCTCGATCGAGAATAAGTGGGTTCCCAATCACACGCTCGAAGTATGGGTCTGGAAGGATGGGATCGATGGTGCTCCGACCAAGATCTTCACGCAGGATCTTCAGCACGATCCGATGTTTATGGGCAAGAATAAGAATGCCAATACCGGCCGTACTATGGGCATTGCCGGCAATGTCCTTAGTGGCAAGGCACGCATTGGATTTGTCTTCAATGGCCTCAATGAGTTCTTCGTACTTTCTCTTAAGGATGGTGAGGTCGTTAAGCACAGCGGACTTATTGCTCCCAAGAGTGTGATAGCCCTTACCAATGCCTCCAAGTGTGTCCCCACCGGTGTAGAGGACAGCGATCCTGTCGTGATCGGTGCTCTCGTGGACCGTGGTATGGTCAAGGTGGGTATGGATGGTGAGACCCATTACTTCGGCCCCGGTAAGAATTGGTTTACGGTCAATGGGAATACCAAGGGCTTCGGCTATACTCACTTCAATGGTATGGAGCTGGTCGCTATCGGCAATGGTGAAGTACCCACCTGGAGCGCTGCTATCGACTGGAGGAATCGTCTCATCGTGGCTGATATCAAGAGTGGTGCCCCGGCATCTCTCACTGATGGTGAGATCCTCGACTCGTACAATAAGAAGTACGATCCCTCCGCCAGCGGAGACCTCTCAAAGCCTAATGAAGTAGACTATGGTCGACTCTACGGTTGGCTCAATGAGCGCGTGGGGACAAATCCCAATAAGGTGGGGGATGCCTGCTTCTACGTCAGCCCCGATGGGACTACGGTCCATGTCTATCTTATGGTGACTGATATGGGATTCATGGGCTGGGAGATCACGAAGTACTCCATCTAAGGCAGATCTCCCCTCAAGCAACTATTACCACTCAATTATCGAACCCTAACAATGAATTCTTCAACACAAGAATATCTACACAACTTAATCACTCAGTGCAGAGAGGAGTTGCAGGAGAGTATCCTCCCCTTCTGGCTCGAGCATGGTCTCGACCGGAAGTATGGTGGTATGCTCACTTGTGTCGATCGTGACGGGACGCTGATGGACGGGACCAAGTCGGTCTGGTTTCAGGGCCGTGCAGCCTACATCCTCTCCTACGTCTACAATCACGTCGACCCACGTCCTGAGTACCTTGCGGCAGCAAAGAGCATCCTTGACTTCGCAGAGCAACACTGCGTTGACCCGGAGGATGGTCGTTGGTACTTCGAGGTGACTCGGGAGGGACTCCCTCTCCGTAAGCGTCGCTACGTCTTCTCTGAGACCTTCGGCATCATCGCTATGGCGGAGTACGCGCTGGCATCGGGGGATAGGAGCTATGCCGACAAGGCTCTCCGGCTCTTCCGCCAGGTGCAGGAGTGGCTGGAGACACCCGGTGCACTGCCACCGAAGTACCTCCCCACTCAGCCCGCCATAGGGCACAGCATCCTGATGATCCTGATGAATACCGCTGCGGTGCTTCGTCAGGTGGTCGATGATCCGATCCTGGAGCGACAGGTGGAGAAATCGTATGAGGCGATCCGCCACAAGCTATGGCACCCGGAGTACCACATCATCCTCGAGAGTGTCACCCCTGAGGGCGACCTTATCGACACCCTTGGGGGGCGGACGATCAACCCGGGGCACTGCATAGAGACCTCTTGGTTCCTTATGGAGGTGGGGCACGCCTTCCCCTCCCTCCCGATCTCGGATGAGATGCGCACCTTTGGCCTTGACGTGCTGGATGGCGCCTGGGAGTGGGGCTGGGACGAGCCCTATGGCGGTGTAATCAACTTCCGCGACTGCAAGGGCTTCCCGAGCCAGGACTACAGCCAGGATATGAAGTTTTGGTGGCCCCAGACTGAGGCAGCCATTGCGCACCTCTACGCCTACAAAGAGACCGGTCGGGAGGAGTACCTCGAGAGTCATAAGAAGGCACTCGACTGGGCATGGACCCACCTCCGTGACGCTGAGTACCCCGAGTGGTATGGCTACCTCCACAGAGATGGCACGGTGGCTCAGCCGGCTAAGGGTAACCTCTTTAAGGGTCCTTTCCACATCCCCCGTATGCTGACTAAGCTGATCATTCTCTCCCAGGAACTCCTCGGAGAGTAGGCACCTGAATTTATTTCAGAGGGCTGCATTACTGATATCACAGTGATGCAGCCCTCTGTATTTGTCATCTACTGTACTGAAAGGTAGGTCCCTTCTGATCCTCACCTGAGATAACTACATAGGTATCGAAGCGTTGCTCTCCCTCGTAGAGGACAATGATCCTGCCGCCACGGGAGAGCCCTTCATAGGCATCAATGCCACTGACTCTTCCGTATCCAAGAGCAAGCCCCTTGTAGAGCCCGATCGCATCATTGGAGTGATCGTGCCCGCAGAAGGCTCCCATAACCCCTCTCATCTCCAGCATGGTGCTGAAGAGTCCGCTATTGATCGCCGGAGAGTTGACTCGCCACCGCATCTCACCGACTACCTCCTTATTGTCTGAGAGCGCGCTATACTCCGGTATGGGGATGTGGAAGAAGAGTAGGGTGGGAAGGGTATCATCTCCTATCTCCTTCTGTGTTTCTGTATGTACCCTCCTTAGCCATTCTATCTGGTCAAAGTGAATGATGTCGTAGTGGCTCAGAGACTGATCGTGGTGGTACTGATTGGAGTCGATGAGGTAGAGGAGTGCTTTAGTAGTGCTTTCTTTGGACCCTATGAGCCTAAGCTGCTGATTGCCTCTCCCGCTGATCTCTACAGGACCTCTCTGACTCAGGCAGTAGGGCGTCCCCTCCAGAAGCGTATAAATGGAGTCCTTGGCAATCGTCTCTGCATCGTGATTGCCGAGCAAGACGACATAGGGCTGTCGCTCCTCTGTGAAAAATCGTATGATACTCCGCCACCCCTCTGCTGCCGGTGCCCGAGTCACCACATCACCTGTCAATACGACTAAGTCAGGCTGCTCTCTCGTGATAATCTCTCGGAGTATTGTCAGAGTCTGATCCTTACCCGGTGAGCCGGGATCTAAGTGCAAGTCGGTAAATTGTGCAATCTTGAAGGTCCCGTCCTCGTGAAAGCGGAGCGTGTCAGTCTGTGCATAAAGGTAGGGTGGCCGGAGGGCTATAAGTAGGAGCAGTGTGAGCAGTAATCTACGCATGTCTGAGGGTATTGATTGTGAATAGTGGATGGCTGTATCTCCGCCCGCCAAGATAGCTAATGATACGCTTATCATACACCTCTTTGATACTCTCGGGAAGAGGGGGATCAGGTGTCGAAGAGTGTGGGGCGGCAGGGGGCGAAGGTGCGTCGGTGGTGTGGCGTGAGGCCGTGCGATTGGATGGCGGCGAGATGGGCTGCCGTGCCATAGCCGGCGTTTCGCTCCCAGTGGTACTCGGGGTACTTCTCGGCAAGATGAGCCATCAGATGGTCGCGGTAGACCTTTGCCACAATGGAGGCGGCAGCTATGGAGGCGACCCTGCCGTCACCCCCTACGATCGTCTCGTAGGGGATCTCGAGGTGGCTACGGAAGCGGTTGCCATCGATGAGGAGGTACTCCGGGCGGGGCTCCAGCCCCTCGATGGCTCGCTCCATGGCGAGGAAGGTGGCTCCGAGGATATTCAGCCGGTCTATCTCCTCGACGGTGGCGCTGCCGACGGAGACGGCGATCGCTTTCTCCCTTATGGTGAGGTCGTAGTCCTCGCGACGATGGGTTGTGAGTTGCTTGGAGTCGGTCAGTCCGGGGAGGTCAAAGTCCTCCGGGAGGATCACAGCAGCGGCCACTACAGGTCCGGCAAGGCAGCCGCGACCTACCTCGTCGATGCCCGCTTCAAGGCGGACGGACTGCAGTCGGGCGGGGAGGTGGAGGGGACCCTTTGTCATCTATCCGGGAGTGGTTCGCCCGAGTCGGGATCGCAGAGCTCCGGTCGGCGCTGCATGAAGTCCCTCGTGTGGCGGTAGGGGTGGGCGGGCTCCATGTGGACTACCACGTGTGTCCGTACACCGAAGTGGTCCAGGAGCACCTGCTCAGTCTCGCTTGCGATGTCGTGTGCCTCGTAGAGGGTGAGGAGTCCGTCGGCTCGTATGTCCAGTTCGATAGAAAGCGTCTCAGACCCGATCATACGCGCCATGATGTGGTGGGGCGAGGTGGCACCCGGGACGGTGCTGACGACGCTTCGGATCTCCTCCACTGTCTCAGCGTCTACGGTGCTGTCGGTGAGCTTGAGGATGGCAGGGCGGTAGACGCATATACCGGAGCGGATGATGAGTCCACCGACGATGATGGCGGCGAGTGGCTCAAAGAGTGTCCCCTCCCCCGGGATCAGCCGAGCGCCCAGCACGCCTATCACCACGGCTGAGGCGGAGAAGACGTCCGAGATGTGGTCCATCGCCTGAGCGTGGAGTGCGTCGGAGTGGGTCTCCTTTGCCTTTTGCTCAGTGTAGTAGTAGGTCATGAGCTTCATCACGACCGTGCCGACGGCCACCCACAGGGCGATCACCTCAGGCTCCTTGGGGAGCACTCCTTCGCGGAAGAAGGCATAGAAGGTGCGGCAGGAGCCAAAGACGATCAGCACTCCCGTCACCAGCATCGACAGGGCGATCAGGAGCGAGCCGACGATCTCGTACTTGCCGTGGCCGTAGATGTGCTCGTCATCCTCCTTAGGCTTCGCTGAGATGTGGAGGAAGATGTAGGTGATGATATTGGCACAGATGTCGAGGAGCGAATTGATCGCATCGGCAATCAGTGCAGCCGAGTGACCGGTGATACCGGCGAAGAGCTTTATCGGTGGCAGGAGAAAATTGACGAGTGAGGAGAAGGCGTAGGCTCGCTTTTTCTCCCGTTCGTTGGCCTCGATCTCTTGCTCGGTCACCGCTCGATCGTGGGGAGGGACTACTTCTCTCTCTTCACGCATACGATCTGATTTTCATAGGAGAGCTTGACGAGGGCGTACTTATTGGTCCCCACTTGTGGCTCAATGTCCTTGTAATAGATGGGTATCTTGGCGAGGTCCTGCTCGAGCGTCTCCAGCCCATGGAGCTCAAAGACCACGGTCCCGACTCTTGGGTAGAGGTGTATCTTGCTCTCTGAGATGATCTCGATGTAGCTGAAGAAGTGACTCCACTCGCTGTGGTCGTAGAGGTACTGCGCCAGCGGGTAGAGGACGTAGTGGATCGTGCCGTCGGTCATCGTGCCCTCTGCAAGGGGGACGTAGGCAGCGGAGCCTTGTCTCTGAGGGACGGAGATCCCCTCATCATCGAGGTACCAGGAGGTACCGTTGCGGAAGTACCGGATGATCGGCGTGCGCTCGTGGACGACGACGTGGAGCCGCTTTGTCGAGGGGGAGATGAAGGCGGTGGCGCTGCGGATGTAGGTGGAGGCGTCCACCAGATCTCTCTCGATGCGGTCGGGGTCCACACCGCGTGAGACGCTGTCCTTGAGGTCGATCGGGAGTACCGCTGCCACCTCTCGCTCCCTGAGGAAGCGCCCCTTCCCTGTGTCCACGATACGGATCACCGTGCGGGAGGGGTGGATCGCGTAGGAGACGTGGCGCCGCGCAATGACAAAAGAGCAGCCGAGCAGCACCACCAATAGTGCCATCAGCGTGCAGCCGAGGATCCGGCGGACTTTCTCTTTCCTTGTGCGGCGTATCATAGGCGTGTGGCTTACTGCTCTGATCTCCTGAGGTGGTCGATCACCTTTGGGATCTCAAACTCTATGTCCCCTGCACCCATCATCACCAGCACGTCGAAGGTGTGGTGCTCCAGCTCCTCCGGCAGTGCCTCGAGGGGTACTACCCTCTTGTGCGAGGAGGTGATCCGCTCAAGGAGTGCCTCCGAGGTGACGCCGGGGATCGGCTCCTCGCGGGCGGGATAGATCGGGGCCAGGATGACATCGTCCACCGTGGAGAGCGCCTTGCCAAAGTCCTCCATAAAGTCCCTTGTGCGGCTGTATAGGTGGGGCTGGAAGACGAGCGTGATGCGCTTCCCCGGGTAGAGCTCTCGTATCGAGAGGAGTGACCGGCGGACCTCACCCGGGTGGTGCGCGTACTCATCGATCACCACGGGACCATCGGTACATATGCGGGTCCGCTCAAAGCGGCGGTGGATCCCGCGGTAGTCGGCAAGGGCGGGGCGGATCTCCTCCTCCGTCAGCCCCACGCGGAGCGCCATGGCGATGGCAGCGGTAGCGTTGAGGACATTGATCCGTATCGGTGTGCCCAGCTCGAGATGGCGGAGGACACCATCAGGGGTGTGTAGGTCAAAAAAGAGGTGCTCCCCCTCGTAGCTCACCCGGTCGTAGTGGTAGTCGCACTGCTCCGAGGCGCCATAGCGGTAGAGCCGGGTCCCCTTGGGAAGCGACTCCGGGTGGATCTCAGCAGACTCCTCAGCGATCACGAAGCCTCCGGGGCGCAGTAGCCCGACAAAGGTGCCAAAGGCTGCCACATACTCTGCCGCAGTGCCGTAGATATCGAGGTGGTCCGCCTCCGTCGCGGTGACGATCGCCGCATAGGGGGTCAGGCGGTGGAAGGAGCGGTCAAACTCGTCCGCCTCCACCACCACGTAGTCACTCTCCTCATCGAGAAGGAGATTATTTGAGTCGTAATTGAGCATCAGACCACCGATAAAGGCATTGACACCCAAGTGGGAGCGTCGCATCAGGTGGGCGAGGAGGGAGGAGGTGGTGGTCTTGCCGTGCGACCCGGCGACGCAGAGGGCCTTGTGCCTCCGAGTCACCTGCCCGAGGAGCTCAGCCCGCTTGATCTGCGGTACGTCGTGCTCCCGGTAGTAGGTCCGCAGTCCATTGTCCTCATGGATGGCGGGCGTGTAGACGACTGTCAGGCCTGGCTGATCCGCGCGGAAGGGCTCAGGCAGCAGCGTCGGATCGTCATCGTAGAGGATCTCCGCCCCGAGCGCCTCCAAGCGATCGGAGACCGGCTTCCGCACGTGGTCGTACCCCCCTATGGTGTAGCCGTAGTAGAGGAAATACTCAGCGAGGGCACTCATACCGATGCCCCCGATACCGATGAAGAAGATGGCTCTTGATGAGGGATTAGGGTCGGGCATAGCGCTGGATCTCATCGACAATTCGTTGTGTGGCATCCGGTAGCCCGAGCTCCTTGGCAGCCGTCGCCATACGCTCGCACTGCTCCGGATGGCTCAGCATATCGAGTGCCGTCGGGACCAGGTCGGTCCCCGCCTTGCTGTCAGGCACCATCAGGGCAGCCCCGCGGTCGACGAGGGACTGAGCGTTGTGTGTCTGGTGGTCCTCGGCGACGTTGGGTGACGGGACGAGTATCGCCGGCAGCCCGAGGGCAGTCAGCTCAGAGATCGTGCCGGCACCGGCTCGTGAGATGACGAGGTCAGCGATGGCATAGGCGTGGTCCATCTCGCTGATGAAGGGCATCAGGTGGATCGAGTCGAAGTCTCTCACCTGACGCTCCAGCCCACCGTAGTAGCTCTCGCCACACTGCCAGATCACCTGCAGGTCCTCCCGGTAGGCGAGCTGAGCGATCGACTCGAGGATGCTCTTATTGATCGTCCCGGCACCGAGGCTCCCACCGAGGATCAGGAGGGTCCTCTTGTCGGGCGAGAGGTCAAAGGTGGTATATGCCGCCCGGCTCTTCCGCTCCGTCTCCAGCAGGCTGTGGCGGATCGGATTGCCTGTCAGGACGAGCTCGGGGGTGTCGGGGAAGAAACGGCGCATATGGGGGTAGGCGGTGCAGACGCACTTCGCTTTTTTTGCCACCAGCTTATTGGCCTTGCCGGCATAAGAATTTTGCTCCTGCACCACCACCGGTATACCGAAGTGACTGGCGGCGATCAGCGTCGGCGCACTGGCGTACCCGCCCACACCGACGACGACCTGGGGGTCAAAGTGGTGGACAAAGTCCTGCGCCTGCTTCGTGCTCTTGTAGAGCTGGGTGGTGAAGGGGATCAGCGAGAAAAGTCTCTTGAGCCCTCCTCCACTGGAGAGGCCGCGGACCGGTAGGAGGTGGATCGGGTAACCTGCTGCCGGCACCCGCTTTGCCTCCGCACGCCCCTCCGCACCGACAAACTGGATGTCGCACTTCGGGAAGCGGCGGCGGATCTCATCCGCTATGGAGAGCGCCGGGAAGATATGACCACCGGTGCCACCACCACTGATGATGACCCGATACAATTCTGTAGATGCTGTTTCTTTATCCATAAAAGCAAGACTATTCTGCCCCTCCGGACTTGGACTCCTCGCGGAGCCGCTCCTTCTGGTGCTTGGTTAATTCGTCAGTGAGCTGTATCTCCTCCTCCAGCTCCGGCACCTCCTCCAGGTCGATGATCCGGTCGGGATGTCCCGATACAGCAGCGTCCTGGTAGAGTCGTCGCTTATTGATGTCGTGTGCGATGCTCTGCACGATGGCGAAGTAGATCGCCGTGATGATGTACGAGGAGCCACCCTTGGAGATAAAGGGCAGCGTCTGTCCCGTCACCGGTAGCAGGTTGGCAGCCACCGCCATATTCATCATCGCCTGTGTGGTGACGAGTATCCCCACGCCCATCAGGACGAGGGTCCGGTACATGCTTCGGGAGCGACTGGCGAGCATCCCGCAGCGGAAGAAGAAGACGAGGTAGAGGATCAGCAGTCCGGCAGAGCCAATGATGCCGTACTCCTCCACCACCACATTGTACACATAGTCGGAGAAGGCCTGTGGGAGGAACTGCCGCAGCTCGCTCTGCCCCGGACCCTTGCCGATGACGTTGCTATTGGCGATCGCCTTCTGGGCCGCCACCACCTGGTAGTCGCTGCCCATGATGTCGTCGTAGGTCTCCTCATTGATCGGCTTTCCCCACTTCTCAAAGAATCCTGTGAGGCGACTGTACCCGGTCGAGGTACGACCGATGTCGACGACCGACCCCTTGGGCGCCACCATCACGACCAGTACCACCAGGGCGATGACTGAGCCGGCTCCGAGGGTGAGCCAGCGCATACTCTTCCGGTGCGCCCCGCCGACCCACATCATCAGGTAGACGATCAGAGCGAGGAAGACCGCCGTCGAGATATTCTCCATGAAGATCAGGAGGCAGGTGATCCCGGTGGCGATGATGATGGTCCAGAAGACCCGCAGCGATGAGTGGGTGTCATCGCTCCCGCGGAGGAGGCTGGCGGTGAAGTTGATCAGCGTCAGTCGCGTCAGCTCCGAGGGCTGGAAGGTGAGGAAAAAGATCTTCAGCCACCGCTTCCCGCCATTGATCTCTATGCCGATGAAGGGCACCAGCATCAGCAAGATGAGGGAGAAGACGAAGGCTATCGTCGATGATCGCAGATAGTATGAGCTCGGGACGTGCGACCCGAGGACGATGATGCCGAGGGCGCAGACCACCAGGATCAGGTGCTTCAGGATCTGCCCAAAGAAATTTTGCCCGCTATTCTCTGCTCGAAACGCCTCCTGGCTCACGGCGGAGAAGACGACGATGATGCTGATCAGCATCAGGGCAAAGGTCACGATCCAGATCCCCTTGTCGCCTACAAAGAGGTTGGACAGCCTGTCCCACCGAGCCCAGCGGACTCCCTTGGCGGCCGCCGGCTCGTCGCTCTCAGGCACGATGAATGGTCTCTCCTCAGCCATAACTCACTTGCTCTTCTCCTGATCCTCGAGGCTCTCATCGAGGGACTTACGCCGGTGTGCCCGGTACATCATTACCCCGAGTACGATCACCACCACGGCGATGATGATACGCCCGATCTCCGTGCTATAGCGGGAGACCATAGGGCTGAGCTGATCCATCGGCACGACGTGCTCGAGATACCACCCGATGGCGATCAGCACAGTATTCCAGAGGCCCGCCGCTAGCGCGGTGTAGAGGTAAAAGGGTGCCAGCGGCATCCGCGACAGCCCTGCCGGTAGCGAGATCAGCTGCCGGATCCCCGGGATCAGCCGACCGGTGAAGGTCGCCACCTTACCGTGCCGGACGAAATACTCCTCCGCGTGGCGCACCCCCTCCGCGCTGAGGAGGAAGAATGCCCCCACGCGGCTCCCGGCAAAAGCATAGACGACCGGGCGCCCGAGCCAGCGGGCGAGGAAGTAATTCACCGACGCCCCGATGAGCGCTCCGAGGGTGCCGAAGAAGAAGATCCCCACCACGCTCATCTCCCCCGTGCTCGCCGCCAGATAGGCTGCCGGTGGGATCACGATCTCACTCGGGAAGGGGATGAAGGAGCTCTCTATCGCCATCAGCAGTGTGATGGTGAGGTAATTGAGATGCTCCAGGCACCAAGCTATGAAGGGGATGCTCTCCATCTGTTGCTATCCGAGCTGATCTGTCGGCAGAGGCTCCACCGACAGGGTGACAAAGTATGATCGCTGCTCACCAGTGAAGCGGTCACGCTTCCGGAAGACAAAGCCCCGGAGAGTGCAGCTGTCGCCCTCCGACAGCTCGATGGGCGCTAAGCTCTGGGAGAAAGTCCCCGTGACTCCTTCGTCCGTCTCTATCGTCACGCGGGACTCCTCCGTAGAGATCACCCGTGCGGGGACGAGGGGGAAGTCCGCCAGCGCCTCTTCCGGGTCGATGCGATGCGGAGCGAGCAGGAGCGCCCGCTGCTGGGCGGGACGCTTAGGTGTAGGCTTACGGATCGTGTCGTAGAGGAGGATAAAATTGACGAAGTCCCCGATCATAAAGTCCTCCTCCTCTCCCGGCAGATAGTGGTGCTTGCTCTCCGAGTCGATGAGGTGGAAGGCGTGCATCCCCTGGCTGTAGCCGGTGATGTAGGCGACCCTGAGGGGGAAGAGATCGCGAGGGTCCGCCTCCGAGGGCTCCATATGTACCACGATGGCGTGGCTGTCCTCCGGCTCGATAAACTTCACGTCGAAGAGCTTCCCTCTCAGGTCTCCCTCAGGCAGCCCCATCTCTGTGGGGTTGGTGAGCAGGACCCGTCCCTCGGGGCTGCTGAGCTTCAGCATCGGCACCACCTGCCGCATCGGCTCCTTGAGGCGCAGGGCGATCACGTCCATCACGATCATCGGGGTGGCAGCGAGAGACCGGTACACATACGCCTCAGCAGGCTGGGCATCGAGGATGTAGTGTGCCTTATTCTCCTTATCCTCCTCCGTCCCCTCAGGGATCATCTCCTGCATCTTCTCGTAGCTCTGCGGTAGCTTCCGTCCCCTCTCTCCGGCGATCTGTGCGATGATCCGCAGCTCCCGGAGGGCCTTGTCGTAGTCGCCACGGTCGATTAGTAGCTTAGCGTAGTGGAGCCGCACGGTGAGGAGATAGGGCTCGTAGTCGTCTGTCTCCTCCTTCAGCGCTTTGGCGAGGGCTGCTGCCTCCAGCGCCGGGTCGTCAGAGAGGAGCGAGGCGAGCTCGCCCCAGATGCGAGGCTCGGAGTAGATCATAAGCACCCGCTGATACTCCTCGAGTGCGGTCGCCCGCTCCCCCTCGAGGAGGTGCAGCCTCGCCTGAGTCAGCTTGACGAGGCGGTCGTCCGGGTATAGGCTCTCTAGTCCCGTGAAGAGCTCGTAGATCATCTCCGGCACCTTGGTCTCCCGCCGGTCCATCAGCTCCTCTATAGCAACCGTGAGGGCGCGGTCTACGAGGGAGGGCGTCTCCGGTCCGCGATCCTTACGCCCTTTACCACTGCCACGCTGCCAGTCCTCCGGGCGGAGAGACTTGGCGGGATCCCACTTAGTGAGGAAGTCGGTAAAGTCGAGGCGCTCCCTGAAGAGGCTCTTCACGCGCAATACTTGGTCGAGCACACGGGAGTTGAGTGCTGACGGACGCTCTATCTCGAGGCTGAGATAGATCCGCAGCGCTTGGCGTACCTCCTCGATTGTGATAAACTTATTACGTGACTCAAAGAAGTCGCTCACCACCTGGGCAACCCGTGGATGGAGTGCCTTGTGTAGCCCCTCCTTGGAGTTGTGCCAGCTAAGGACTTTGTCAAAGGTCTGCCTGACCTGATCCCGCCTGTGGTAGGGGTTTTTCTCCGTCTGATAGCCGGTAAGTAGCTCATTCAGCTCCCCGAAGTGTGGCACCACGCTCTGACGTAGCGAGGCGAGGGACTCCTCTGCCATCGGCGCGGTAGCCCCCATGCCCTCAATAAGCGTCTCCATCTCCGCCACCATCTCAGCAGCGGTATCTATCTCACCACCCTCAATGACACCGGTGGCGACGTCCTTCAGCACCCAGAAGAGTGCCGACGAGGACCACTGATTGGGGGACTCCTTATAGTCCTCCCGGGCAAGCTTCACAGCGCTCTCCAGATCGCCCTCTTGGCGGAGGGCCATTACCTCTTTATATCCCATACTCTCATACTCTATCACTCTTACTCTCATCCCCACGGGCGGGGGCTCGATGCTGTATCATAGCTCAGCCATAGGGTCTCCATCACACGGCCACATCATAAGACCGATGGAGGACATGGCACACGCTCTCTCCCACTTGCGGGAGCTGGTGCGTCGAGCCTCAGATCATCACCGAAGCGAGGGAGAGCCACTTTTCCCAAAGGGGCTCCCTCCGCTACTTCTCTCAGGGTCCGACAGGTGGTTCTCAGCCGCTCACCGGACCTCCGGATCGATGGATCTCTCTCAGAAGGGCAGGTCGTCTACGCCGCCACCATTGCCACCCTCGCCCTGCTGGGGACCATAGGGCTGCTGCTGGGCACCATAGCCGGGCATACCCTGAGGAGCAGCCTGACCGCCGTAGCCGGGCATCCCCTGGGGGGCCTGAGGCTGGGGACCGAAGTTGCCCATCGGCTGACCGTAGGGGGTACCCGTCTGAGTGCCGGCCATCTGACCGGCATCGATCTTCACGATGTTGCGGACGCGGATGTCGGTGTACCACCGGTCGTTGTACTCGCGGCTATTGACGTAGAAGAAGACCTGCACGGCATCGCCCTGCTTCAGATTGTACCCCTTCACTCTGTCCTCACCGAAGACGGAGAAGTGGACCTTTGTCGGATACTCCTCCTGAGTCTCCACGATATACTCTTGGACAAAGAAGTCCTTGCCTGTGTTTCTGCTTGTTCCCTTGCGTGGTTCCAGGATCTTGATGATGGTTCCGGTCAGTTGTCCTTCGTTCATTTTCTTGCTTGTTCTATACGGTTGTATTGTATGTTGGTATCTATTACTTGTGTGGCTCAGCCTCTGTAGGGCGGGAAGCCGACGATACTGCGGACCTCCCTCAGCGTCGCCTCCGCACTCTCGCGGGCGCGCTCGGCGCCTGCGGTAGCCACCTTCTCGAGGTAGGTGCGGTCGCTACTGTACTCCTCGATCCGCTCGCGGATCGGTGCGATGAAGGCATTGAGATCCTCGGCGATCTGCTTCTTCAGGTCGCCATAGCGGATCGAGCAGTCGTCCCACGCCGCGCGGTAGAAGTCATTTGTCTCCTTGTCCGACACGATCTCGAGGAAGGTAAAGAGGTTTTGGATCACCTCCGGCTTCTCGCTATGAGGCGCCTGGGGACCGGCGTCGGTCACCGCTTTCATCACCTTCTTGCGGATCGTCTTCTCGTCATCGCGGAGGTAGAGGGCATTTCCCTCGCTCTTGCCCATCTTGCCCGAGCCATCGAGACCGGGGATCTTCACCGCGTTGTCCCCATTGCTGGAGAGCGACTTGGGGAGGGGGAAGAAGTCTACCCCGTAGGTGCTATTGAAGCGCTTGGCATAGATGCGCGCCATCTCCATATTCTGCTCCTGATCCTTGCCGACCGGCACGCCCCACGCCCGGTGTTGCAGGATGTCTGCAGCCATCAGCGTCGGGTAGGTGAGCAGTCCGGCATTGACATTATCGGGCTGCAGGCGGACCTTGTCCTTAAAGGTCGTCGTCCGCTCCAGCTCGCCCATATAGGCGAGCATATTGAGGTAGAGGTAGAGCTCCAGCGTCTGATGGACGTCGCTCTGCATGTAGATGGTGCACTTCTCCGGATCGAGGCCGCAAGCGAGATACTCCGCCAGGATGGTATAGTCATTGGCGATGATGTCCTTAGGGTGGGGTGCTGTCGTGAGGGAGTGCCAGTCAGCGATAAAGAAGTAGCACTTCTCCTCATTCTGTAGCTTGAGAAAATTGATGACAGCCCCGAAGTAATTCCCCACATGGAGGTTTCCGGTAGGACGTATGCCACTTACGATGGTATGCATAGATCTTATTATTAGAGTATTAATCAGTCGTCGTCAGGTCGTTGTGCTACCGGGATGATCCAGACCCGACCGATGTGGGACAAAGGTACTAAAAAAGAGATACAGATCTCACCCCTCCCCGCCCCACTTCCCTGACCTCCTGACCCGTCCTAAATAGCCCTTGACCGCTTGTGTTTAACACTTAGGGCGTGTAACATTAACGCTCGTTATGTTAATGGAGTGGGGAAATTCGCTACCTTTGGAGCGATATGAAGAAGTCTACCCTCTGGCTCATCGTGGTGGTGATGGTCGTCGCCTTTGTTGGCCTGCTGTTTATGCAGGTCAAGTACATCGATGCGACCTATCAGGCGAGGAGGTTCCAGTTTGACAGCTCAGTCAGGCAGGCGCTCTTTGAGACGAATCACGACCTGGAGCGGGATGAGATGATCGACATCATCCGGGTCGATCTCGGTCTGCCGGGCTATGTGGTCCGGGACTTCCTGATCCGCCCGACGGAGGGGAGCAAGTCGCCCTTTGACCTCGGCACAGCGGGGCAGGGGCTACCGGACTACAAGCTGGAGCAGCTCCCGCAGCCACCCAAGAAGTCGTACGACTTCGTCACGCCCGGCGATCGCTTCCGTGAGGCGGAGCGGATGCTGCGGAGCCACTTTGCGGAGCCGGATAGCGTCACGCAGAGGATCCTCCTGCAAGTGGCGCTGGAGGGGCTGCGTAAGGCGCAGTACCGACCGATCTACGACCGCATCGACGGGCAGCACCTGGAGGAGTACCTCCTGGAGTCACTCGACAAGTATGGGATCACCATCCCCTTCCGCTACGAGGTGGTGGACAGCCGGGGCACGATCTCTTTCTCCAATGGCAGCCTCCCTGTCGATCAGCCCGATAAGATATATACCCAGGCGCTGCTTACCAATGACCCGCCCTCGCGCCTCCACTACCTGAGGGTATACTTCCCCGGGCAGGCGCGCTTCATCTCATCGACCATCGGCTTCCTGATCCCCTCCGTGATCTTCAGCATCCTGGTGCTCGCCACATTCATCTACACCATCATCACCCTCTTCCGGCAAAAGAAGATCGATGAGATGCGGATCGACTTTGTCAATAATATGACCCACGAGCTCAAGACGCCGGTCAGCACGATACGTCTCGGTGTCGAGATGCTCTCCGACCCCGACATTGGGTCGCAGTCCGATCGCCGGGCGCGCATACTGGAGTCGATCAATGCTGAGGCCTACCGCCTCACGCTGCTGATCGAGCAGGTGCTGCAGATGTCCTTCTTCGACAGCCACGACTCCCGCCTCCGGCTGCGGATGACGGAGCTCGATATGGAGGAGATCATCATCGACGCCACCTCGACCTACTCGCTCAAGGTGGAGGAGGCGGGTGGCAGCCTCGACCTTGACCTCGAGGCGACCCGCACCGAGGTGCTGGGCGACAAGCTGCAGCTGACGAATATCATCTTTAATCTCCTCGACAATGCCATGAAATATCGCCGTCCCGATGTGCCACCGCACATCACGGTACATACGGCGAGCAACGACCGCAACCTGACCATCCGCGTGGAGGACAATGGCTGCGGCATCAAGCGCGAGTATCTCAAGAAGATATTCGACCGGTTTTTCCGTGTCCCGTCGGGCAATAGGCATGACGTCAAGGGCTTCGGTCTCGGCCTCCCTTACGTCGCGCTGACGGTGAAGTCGCACGGCGGACACATACATGCGGAGAGCGATCTCGGGGTGGGCACCACCTTCATCATCACTCTGCCGCTGCTGACCGGTAAGAGTAAGAGTAATAATGTAAGAGTAAATAAGTAAGAAACGATCATGGAAAACTCAGTAAAAGTATTCCTCTGTGAGGATGATGAGAGCCTCGGTCCACTGCTGGCCGACTACCTGACAGAGAAGGGCTACGATACCGACCTCTTCAAGGACGGAGAGGCAGGGCTTCAGGGATTTGAGGAGCGCCCACGCTACTGGGACATCTGCGTCCTGGACGTGATGATGCCCAAGAAGGACGGCTTCGAGCTGGCCAAGGACATCCGCGCGCTCAATCCTGAGACCCCGATCATCTTCCTCACCGCCAAGACGCTGAGTGAGGATGTGCAGGAGGGCTTCAGCCTCGGGGCAGATGACTACCTCAAGAAGCCCTTCAACACCTCTGAGCTGACGATGCGCATCGATGCGGTGCTGCGTCGCGTCCAGGGGAAGAAGCCTGATGACGTCGCCTTCTACCGCATCGGAGACTATGTCTTCGACACGCAGCACCAGTCCCTCCAGTACAAGGACGAGGAGCCGGTGAGCCTGACGACCAAGGAGACGGAGCTGCTGGCGCTCTTCTGCGCCAATGCCAATAGCACCGTCGACCGCTCCTTTGCCCTCAAGACGATCTGGGGCGAGGACACTTACTTCAACGCCCGCTCCATGGACGTCTACATCACCAAGCTGCGGAAGCACCTCGCCCAGGATCCCGGCATCGAGATCCAGAATAAGCACGGCAAGGGTCACCGCCTCATCACTCCGGGAGCTAATTCGGAGCCCGATGAGTCCAATACTAAAGTGATCTGATCCCTACCGATGGCCAAGACATCCACATCCAAGAAGGGGCAGGGAAAGACCCCCTTCCGCAAGAGCGTCAATATCCGCAATAAGCGGGCGACGTATGACTACGAAGTGCTGGAGAGACTTACCGCGGGCATCGTCCTCACCGGTAATGAGATCAAGTCGATCCGCATGGGTCGCGCCTCTCTCGGTCAGAGCTTCTGCTATGTCGATCGCGGAGAGGTGTGGGTCAAGAATATGTATATCGGCACCTATGCCTTTGGCTCCTGGACCCAGGAGGGCTCGCGACGTGACCGGAAGCTGCTGCTCAATAAGCGGGAGATCCGTCACCTCACCGAGGCACAGCACGACCCGGGCTTCACGATCGTGCCGCTCCGGCTCTTCATCAATGGCAAGGGACTGGCGAAGCTGGAGATCGCCATCGCTAAGGGTAAGAAGGAGTACGATAAGCGCAATGCCATCCGCGACCGCGAGATGAAGCGGGAGCTGGACCGCGCCCGCCGGACGCCCTATTGACTTAGGCGTCTCTAGAGAGGGGGCTACAGCTTTGTGTCGGGGTATTGGTCGCACGCCACGGTGACCGGTACCCCGACACTGCCAAGTAGCGTGATGCCCCCGGGAGTGCCGGGAAACTTGTAGAAGACCTTTGCAAAATGGTCTTTCGCCGAAAAAGCACCGCTTTTTCGGCAGGGACTTTGCAGAACACTCCAGATGCAAGGAACTGAGAGTGAGGGCGAAGGGAGTGTGCTTACGCACATGACCAAGCCCGAATCTCGAAAGTGACGCCGCAGATGGGGTATTATGCAAAGGTCTCTGTAGATTTGTGGAGCCGATGGGAGCTGGTCCCATCGGAGCATAAGAGAGACTTACATACAGATGAGCAAGTATATACGATATATCCTCTTTGCCGTCGCGCTACTTACCGGCGGGGCTATGGTCTGCGCCCAGGAGCTGGTGGCGGAGCAGATCTCCCTCGAGGAGGTTCGCTCGGCGGCGGAGAGCCACTTCCCTCTCCTCCGACAGCGGGAGGTGATGGATAGGGTGGTCCGGGAGAGCAGCCGGGCGATGAAGTACGTCTACATCCCCCAGATCAGCCTCACCGGCGGTGTCAATTACATCTCCGATATGCCCAACCCCACGAAGCAAGACCTGATCAAGGGCGAGAAGCTCCAGGTGGCTGTCCCCTCCTTCCTCAAGGAGATGGGCATCCCCCAGGAGACGTGGGACGGGATGATGGACGAGACAATGGCGAGCATCGCCTCGCAGATCAAGATCCCCTCGATCCCCAAGATGCAGTGGGGCATCGGTGTCTCCATCGCTCAGCTTCTCTGGGATGGTGGCAATGCCGCCGCCTCGGGGCGGGTGCTGAGAGCCACGCAGGCCCAGCGCGATGCCCGGACGGAGGAAGCGCTGAGGGAGGTGCGTAAGTCGGTGACAGAGATCTACTTCGGTCTCCTCAAGGTGGACGGACAAGCCGCCCTCCAGTCGACGCTCATCGAGGAGTTGCGCCGTCAGGCGGAGCGGGTGGAGGCGGCGATAGCGAGCGATGTGGCTACCCGCGCCGATGCGGAGGAGATCCGTGTGGAGCTGCTGCGGGCGGCTCAGGATCGTGCTGCACTGCAGGAGAGTCGTCGGGCGCTGATGGAGGCGCTGACGATCTACACCGGTCTCTCCCTCGGTGAGGAGACGGTGGTGACACTGCCCCCGACACCGGTCGAGCCGGTGGCTACCGCTGACGGTCGGGTTGCTCCGCTTCGCCCTGAGCACCGGTACTACGATGCGCTGACGGCGGAGGCAGAGGCGACGTACGACAGCTACCTCGCCGGGCTGGTGCCACAGGTGATGCTGACCGCCACGGCGATGTACTCCAATCCTTACCCCAATATCTTTAAGCCCGGGGCACACCCCTTCGGTATGGTGGGGCTGAGCTTCCAGTGGACCTTCGGTCAGCTCTATGGTCTCGGCGCACAGCGCACCCGACTCCGGGGGATGACGGAGATGGCTGAGATGCAGCGGCAGACCTTTGAGCAAAAGACCTCTGCTGAGCTGGCACAGGCTCGTCACAGCGTGCAGCAGAGTGCCGAGCAGATGCGGCTCGATGAGGAGATCGTCGCGCTCCGCAAGAGCATCAGCGACCGCTCCACCGTGCAGGTGGAGGAGGGCGTGATGACCCGGCGTGATGCCCTCCAGCTCCTGACGAAGTATAGTGCTGCCAAGCAGACGGCCGACCTCCACCGCATAGAGTACCTCGAGGCGCTCTACCGGCTGGCGGAGATCGAGAGATAAGTAGATAAGAAAGTGATGATGATGAAAAAAGAGATACGATACAGGTCCCTCACGCTCACGCTCCTCCTGCTCCTCTGTGTGAGCTGCGGTCGAGAGGATAAGAGTGTCCTCGGGACCGGGAGCTTCGAGGCGACGGAGGTCCTCGTCTCCGGTGAGGTGAGCGGTAAGCTGATCCGCTGGGACGTAGCCGAGGGCGACCGGCTCGAGGAGGGCGCCGAGGTGGGGCTCGTGGACACCATCCAGCTGGCGCTGAAGCGTGAGGCTCTCCGCCACTCCGGTGCGGGTGTGGCGGTCTCATCGCCCGATGTGGCGACCCAGATCGCCCCCCTGGAGGCCAAGCTGAGCGACCTGCGCTCTCAGCGGGAGCGCGTCAAGCGGCTCCTCGATGCCGATGTGGCGACGAAGAAGCAGCTCGATGACCTCGATGCCGGCATAGCCCAGCTCGAGGGGCAGATCGAGGCGACCAAGGCGACCCTCTCCAATAGCCGTGGACAGGTATCGGCTCAGCGGTCTGCCATCGACGTGCAGGTGGAGCAGGTGAGCGACATGATCCGCCGGTCGGTGATCACCGCTCCCATCACCGGCACCGTGATAGCCAATTACGTCCACCGGGGCGAGCTCGCTGCGGCGGGTCATCCGCTCTTCCGCATCGCCAATATGGACGAGATGATCCTCCGGGCCTACATCACCGGTGAGGACCTCGGACTGATCCGGGTGGGGGAGAGCGTCCAGGTGCGTGTGGATGGTGCCACGGGTGAGAGTGGCAGCCGCATGTATGACGGGACGATCAGCTGGATCTCGCCTAAGGCAGAGTTTACCCCCAAGTCGGTACAGACACGAGACGACCGTGCGGGGCTGGTCTACGCTGTCAAGGTACGGGTGCCCAATGAGGACGGGTACCTCAAGATTAGTATGTACGGCGAGCTGCTCCGACCCACAGCAGAGTGAGGATGACGGAGGTGAAGGACGATATCATCCGTGCGGAGGGACTCAGGCTTGTCTTCCGCAGTCCGGGTGGCGAGGCAGTCGGTGTAGGTACGGCACCGGCGGGTCTCTCCTTCACCGTCCGCCGCGGAGAGATCTTCGGCATCATCGGCCCCGACGGAGCGGGCAAGAGTACCCTCTTTCGGATCCTCTGCTCTCTCCTCGAGCCTCAGGAGGGCAGCGCCATCGTAGATGGCTACGATGTGGTGCGGGACTACCGCGAGCTGAGGCAGCACATCGGCTACATGCCGGGCACCTTCTCCCTCTATGGAGACCTCACCGTGCGGGAAAACCTTGACTTCTACGCCACCCTCTTCGGCACCACCGTGGAGGAGAATTATCCCCTCATCGCCGACATCTACTCCCACATAGAGCCCTTTGAGAACCGCCTCGCTGCCCATCTCTCCGGAGGGATGAAGCAGAAGCTCGCCCTCTCCTGCGCCCTGATCCACAAGCCACACGTCCTCTTCCTCGACGAGCCTACCACCGGCATCGACCCGATCAGCCGTGCCGACCTCTGGCAGATGCTGCGCAAGCTGGCGAGAGAGGGCGTCACCGTAGTCTCCTCCACAGCCTATATGGACGAGGCGAGTCGCTGCGATCGTGTCGCCTTCATGCGGCAGGGTGACTTCATCGCGCTCGACACGCCCGAGCAGCTGGTCTCGCACTTTCCCCTCCCCCTCTACCGCCTGGAGGCGACCGATCGGATGGCTGCCCTCGAGACGCTGGAGGCCTGTCCGCAGGTGCTGCACGTCTACGCCTTTGGCGACTCCTTCCACATCACCCTCCGTGATCCGGCAGATGAGGCGGCGCTGATGAGCTATGTCGCCGCCTCCCCGCTGCTCTCCGGCAGCCGACCGGTCGCCACGGAGCCCACCCTGGAGGATGCCTTCCTCCTCCTCTCCACAGACGACAGCGATGAGTGATCCGGTGATAGAGGTAGAGGGGCTGACCAAGGTCTTCGGCGACTTCACCGCCGTGGACCACATCTCCTTCCACGTTGATAGGGGCGAGATATTTGGCTTCCTCGGTGCCAATGGCGCTGGCAAGTCCACCGCCATCAGTATGCTCTGCGGCATCCTCAAGCCGACCGCCGGGCGCGGCACCGTCGCCGGGTACGACATCCTCCACGAGGGGGAGCGGATCAAGAGGCACATCGGCGTGATGAGCCAGCGCTTCTCCCTCTACCCCGACCTGACGGTGGAGGAGAATCTCCGGCTCTACGCCGCTATCTATGGGATGAAAAAGAGGGCGATCAGGGAGCGCACGGATGAGCTACTCGGACAGCTTGACTTCGAGGAGTACCGCCACACCCGCGCCGGGCACCTGCCCCTCGGGTGGAAGCAGAAGCTCGCCTTTGCCTCGGCGATCTTTCACCGCCCCGAGGTGGTCTTCCTCGATGAGCCTACCGGCGGCGTCGACCCGCTGACGCGGCGGCTCTTCTGGGAGCTGATCTACCGCGTTGCCTACGTTGACGGGATTACCGTCTTCGTCACCACACACTATATGGATGAGGCGGAGTACTGCGACCGGGTCTCGATCATGGTCGATGGCGAGATCCGTGTCCTCGGCACACCGGCGGAGCTGAAGGCTGCCGAGGGAGTCCCCGATATGGGTAGCCTCTTCTCCGCCATCACAAGGCAAGGTAAGCGATGAGACAAGGAGAGAAGAGAGGGAGAGTCCCACGGCGCGGAGGCTCACAGATGCGCGCCTTTATCATCAAGGAGTGGAAGCAGATCTTCCGCGACCCGCTGACACTCCTGATCCTCATCGCCATGCCGATCACGGAGATGCTCCTCTTTGGCTTCGCGATGAATATGGACGTCACCGACATACGCACCGTCATCATCGATCACTCGACCGATGAGACCGGTGAGCAGCTGGCGGAGGCGCTCGAGGGCAATGCCACCTTCCTCTACCGAGGGATGCTCGCTGACAGCGGGGAGGCGGAGGAGATGATGAAGGCGGGCGACATCGACCTCGCCATCGTGGTGCCGGAGGACTTCGAGCGGGACCTCCTCACCGGGCTACCGACCAGCCTGCAGGTGATCGCCGATGTGTCGGACCCCGCTATGGGGAGCATCCGGGGCGCCTATGCTCAGCAATTCATCGCCGACCAGCTGAGCCGCCACACCGGTGGCGAGGGGATCCCCTACAGCATCGAGGTCACACCCCAGATGCTCTACAATCCCGGGCTCGTCTCCGCCTACAACTTCGTCCCCGGACTGATGGGGCTGGTGCTCCTCGTCATCTGTACGCTGATGACCAGTATCAGCATCGCGCGGGAGAAGGAGCAGGGCTCCATGGAGCTCCTCCTCACCACCCCGGCTCGACCGACGACGATCGTCCTCTCCAAGACCGTCCCCTACCTCGCCGTCTCCCTCATCATCATTGCGATCATCCTCGTCATCTCCCGCTTCGTCCTCGGGGTGCCGATCCGCGGATCCCTCGCCCTGATCCTCCTCGTGACGCTGGTCTTCACCTTCTTCAGTCTCGCCTTTGGCCTCCTCCTCTCCAGCCTCGTCAAGTCGCAGAAGGAGTCGACGATCCTCACCGGCTTCAGCGTGATGATGCCGACGATGCTCCTCTCGGGGATGATCTTCCCGGTGGAGAATATGCCCCTCATCCTCCGATGGATCTCCCGCTTCATCCCCGCCACCTACTACATCACCTCGATGCGCAAGCTGATGATCCAGGGCACCGGACTCTCCGCCATATGGGTCGAGCTGCTGGTGCTCGTCCTCTTCGCCATCATCACGATAGCCCTCGCCATCCGTAACGTCAAGCCCCGCCTGAGATGAGTACTGCCTTTGGATACCTCTTGGAGAAGGAGTTTAAGCAGATCGCTCGCGACAGGATCCTCCTGACGATGATCTTCTTCTTCCCGACGATCATGATCGGCCTGACGCCCTGGGTGATCAACTTCAACCTCCGCCACCTCGACCTGGCGGTTGTCAACCACGACCCCGCAGGAGCGCAGGCTCGGCTCATACTGCAGAAGGTCGAGGCCTCCCCCGACATCGGCCTCGCCGGGGTCTACTCCTCCGAGGAGCCGGCCTACGAGGCGGTGGACCGGAGTAGGGCGGATGCGATCCTCGTGATCCCGCCCGACTTCTCCCGCGATATGGAGCTGTCGCACCACGCCTCTGTGCGGCTGATCGCCAATGCCGTCAATAGCACCAACGCCATTATGGCGATGAATCGCATGAGCGGACTCATCGCTGACACCTCCGAGGAGATCCTGACGGAGAGGACTGGGCTTGCGGCAGGTAGCGGCCGACCGGTGGAGATCCGGATGCTCGACCGGTACAATCCGACACTCAATTACAAGTACTACATGCTGCCGGCGATCCTCGTGATGGTCCTGACGATGCTCTGCGGCATCTACCCCGCCATCGGACTGGCGCACGAGAAGGAGGTGGGCACCATCACCCAGATCAATCTCTCCCCCCTCCGGAGCAGCACCTATATCGTTGCCAAGGTGCTCCCCTACTGGCTCATCGGGGTCAGCACCACGCTCCTCGGCACGCTGCTGATCTACCTCATCTACGGGCTCGCTCCGGTGGGGAGCTACCTCCTGATCCTCCTCAGTGCGCTGCTCTTCTCGGGGGTGATCGCCTTCCAGGGTGTGGCGGTAGCCAACCTTGCCAAGTCGGTCCAGCAGGCGATGTTTATGGAGCTCTTCTCGGTGATGATCTTCTTCATCATCAGTGGACTCTTCACCCCCATCAGCACGATGCCGTGGTGGAGCAAGGCGATCGCCTACATCAATCCCCTCACCTACCTCAATATCATCATGCGGATGGTCTACCTCAAGGGGAGCACCCTCACCGACCTCTGGCCCTACTTCGCCGCCCTCACGGCGATCGGCCTCCTCAACGCCCTCCTCGCCGTCCTCACCCACCGCAAGCGCCAGTAGGCCCCCTCTCTTTTACCCCTCCCCTCTGAGAAATCTCTAATATCGGTATTAGAAAAGCCCCACATCCGACAGCTCATACACAGTCTATTGTGCGTCACCCCTACTCATCTCATTTCGTCAAGTACCTAATAAGTGATTTAATTGTACCTTTGGTCAAGGAGAGGGTCTTCATAGGATACCTCCGGCTACATAGGAGGAGATGAGGCTTGGGTACTATGGCACGCTTCTCTCGAAGCCGAGGCTTCATTCATCAGTAGTTTTTCTTAGTCCCCCATAGGGGGACCACAAGTCTCTGATCAAGACCTTTTTTTGTAAGATTTTTATTTATACGGATGAGTACAACACTGACAATACAGCACATTGGTCCCATAGAGGATGTGACGCTACCCCTCAGACGTCTCACCATCCTTATTGGTGAGCAAGGTGCCGGCAAGTCGACCATAGCCAAGGTGCTCTCATTTTGTCTTTGGGTGGAGAAGGAGTGCTCAATGTCGCAGTCTTTTGATGCCTTTGCTGTCCCGGGGTACTTTGCCTCTTCCCTCGAGCGCTTCCATAAGATGAAGGGTTATCTCAGGGAGGATAGTTTTATCCGTTACACCTCAGATACGCTCGCATTCACCTACGAGAGGGGGCGCTTTGAGGCTGAGTGGAGACTTGGGCGCTGGGACTACCTGCGCCGTAAGACGCTATACTTACCTGCGGAGCGAAATATGATCTCTGTGGTAGAGAATTGGTTTGACATCAATCTTCCGGACAATAGCACTCGTAGTATGCTCCGGGAGTGGGAGTATGCTCGCAAGCATTATCCTCGTCAGGATTTTGTCTCTATCCTCGATCGTGCTGAGTACTACTATGGACAGAGTGATGGTGAGGACTACCTCCTCTCCAGTGACGCTCAGGTACGTATGAAAGAAGCATCGAGTGGGTTTCAGTCTCTTGTCCCCCTTATTGTTCTCTTACAATTCTATGGCTATGACTACTACGTCAAGTACTTTTCCGACTACATATCGATCCTGCAGACCCAGCGATCAGTCGATGCTTTTCGTAGGAGCTATGCCGAAGTCGTCGGACGAGAACTTACAGATAAGGAGAATAAGCTGATACAGGTCTTCCGGGAGAGTGGCATTCCTCCCTCCCCCCTTGGGGAGTCTTATGCTCATACGCTCGTGGACAATGAGCGTACGCGGGAGGCAATGAAATTGGCGCACAATCTGATGGTCCCGCACGATACCACCTTTGTCATCGAGGAGCCAGAGCTCAGTCTTTACCCCTCTGCCCAAGCGGACTTACTACGATATATCGTCAGGGTAGTCCTCTCGCCTGACTTTGGACACTCTGTCCTTATGACCACTCATAGCCCTTATATGTTAGCAGCACTCAGTACGCTTATCACGGCAAGTGAGGTTGGGCAGATCGCACCGAGCGAGACAGAGCGCATAGAGCCTAAGGTTAATTGGGTTAAATATGAGTCCGTTGGCGTATGGAAGCTATTCTCTATATCTGACACCGAGGAGGTCAGAGACCTTATGGATCCGAGTCTTCGAATGGTAGAAACAGAGGCAATCGATGATGCGTCAGATGAGGAGATGGCTAAGATAGAGGCTCTTCTTGATCTCAAGTATAAGAGCGTATGAAGCGGGAACAGATCTTATCCACCTATGGATCCGCGATCCGAGAGCATAGCCTGACTGTAAGATTTAGTGAGAAGGGAAAGACGTACGTTGGGGTCAATAAGGATGCCTCAATGATACTGGAGTATAGCCCGGATCATATGACCAACTTCCAGCGATCAAGCAGAGGTCGCTGTGATCGGCTTTTTTTCAAGACCGAGGGTGGTCAGGCAGTCTACCTCGTGGAGCTTAAGGGTGTGGACTTACGTCGTGCCATACAGCAGATTTATGAGACTTACGAGGATATGATCACCCCGTATCACAAGACGATACTCTGTCTCGCACCGGTACACGCGAGGGTGGTAGCGAGATGCGGTGTCCCCAAGGGGGCAAAGATGCACGAATTAGCGAAGCTCCGCAGTATGGTCACTTCTCTCCTCATACGTGAGAATCGGCTCGAAGAGTCTATATAAGACCAAGGTGCCGGCACCTCTCCTCTCTATCACCCCACATCGTCTCGGAGTGATGGTGGGTCACTCGGGATGCTCTGTCAGGTACTGCTCCACCACGGGGAGTGGCTGATCCTTGATCAGGACGATCCCCTCACCGGAGAGGAGGTAAAAGGTGGGCATGGCACGGAAGTCATACAGCTCGATCCCCTCGAAGTCACGCACGTTGCGACCCTGAAGCCAGCGGGGATCGAAGTGGCTCCTCTTCTCCTCCCACTCCTCGACCGTACCGCCGGTCGCGAGTGCCAGGATCCTCAGCCGCCCCTCCTCCAGTGCCCTATCGAGCACCGCTGAGCGTCTCATCTGCTGTGCGGTCACATCACAGCCACTGCAGTCGGGTCGGAAGAAAAAGATCAGGATCGGCTCCGTGTCGTAGAGTCCACGGAGATGGTGTGCTCGCCCCTCCACATCGCTGTAGCTAAAGTCTGTCGCAGCCGTGCCGGGGTAGTTTTTCCGTATCTGCTCGCAGGCAAAGGCCAGTCTATCCCGCTCCGCTACCGGGAGGGAGTCCGATCCCATCGCCGCCTCTACGAAGGGTAGGTAGAGCGTCTCATCGTACCGGGGTGAGGTGGGGTCGTAGAGTAGGGCGGAGAGGCTACTCATCAGCAGGCTCAGCGCTGCGGGGTTGCGCTCCGCCTGCCCTACGAGCTGTCGGGCAGCCGTGCGGCGGCGTGCCTCATCCACCCCCTTGGACAGCCCGAGATAGTCGACGAGCGATCGGGTAATGAATAGGGTGTCCCGCTCTATCCCCGGCTCGCTGAAGTCCACCCTATCCCAGTAGTGATCCAGCAGGTAGAGGCGCCTCTCCTCCTCCGATCGGACCATCACAGGTATCTCCGGCAGCACCAGCTGACGCTCGTGGGCAATGGTCTGCTCACTCTCCTCCGACCTCTTTTTGCCACCACATCCTCCGATCAGGATCAGAAGGAGCAGCGCTATGATTAGTTGCATTTCTTTCATACTGCAATGATACACATTTTCGATCACCAGAGGCTACGCCCGACCGGATTCTGCAGGGGTGACGCATTTGAGCGGTACAGAAGCCTATCCACTCATTGTGAAGAGTGGCGAACGATGCACCCCGACAGGGGTGCTCGCTCCATAGGCATCGGTCATCCGCGAAGCGGTGACCGATGTACAGAGCCCCAGCCTACCACCTCGACCCCTTGTGGGTCGCCGAGCAGACATCTCCAATGCCGGCGACCCGCAAGGGGTCGAGGGATGATGTGTACGCTTATACATCGGTCATCGGCACTTCGTGCCTCGACCGATGCCTATGGAGCGTGCATCCTTCGGATGCGGGAAAGTCGCCTATGTAGCGGTCTTCACATGCGCTCCTGTCCGATGACCCTAAGGAGGTCGGCAGGGAGAGCACCCCGACAGGCGTGCTCGTCTTTTTACCCGGGAGACCTCGGGCAAATCCAAAAACGTCACCCCGACCGGATTCTGTAATTGGAGCCTTTTTTATACAATCTTGGCATTATATCGGCCCTTTCGGCGATGAGTTTTATATTCTACACACTCTCTCTGAAAGCTTGATCCCATCAGTATTTCACGACAAAAAAACCATTGCGTGAAAATAATTTATCTAAAAATGATTTGTTCAATACAAGTAATTAGAGGTACTTTTGTAGCGTCAAGGGAGTAGCCTACAGCGTGTAGTCACTTTGTAATCCTATCGAGAAGCTTTGTTAAGTCTTGTGTGGTCATTGAGCGACCACGGGTAGGGAATGTACAATAATCCTTTGTCGCGCATCTGATCCGGTGGGGTCGGATATGACAGATGAGAGATATGATAATAGTTGTTTAATCCAGTCATATATGAATCGTTACGCTAAAATACTTCTGATCCTCCTGCTCTCAGGGCTCGCTCTTCAGGGCGTGCAGGCACAGAAAGTAGCAGTTAAGACCAATGCCCTCCATTGGGCTGCAATGGGCTCGCCCAACGCTGCCCTTGAGTTTGCGATGGGTCCGAAGGTGACCCTCGACCTCTACGGAGGGGGCAACCTCTGGAAGTTTGAGAAGCCCCTCGAGGTGCGTC
>OASD01000121.1_pt1 | contig 47615 bp, 34 predicted proteins | sample 1475531 | NCBI WGS metagenome assembly OASD01 (sample SAMEA3360668, study PRJEB22359) | human gut metagenome | biome: ENVO:urban biome; feature: ENVO:human-associated habitat; material: ENVO:feces | place: Bangladesh | collected 2011
CCCCTCGGGCGGTGATGTGAGTGCAAAGGTACGAAAGTTTTTCATTCCTGCAAGCAACTTGGAAAATTCTTTTTCCCGATCCGCTCACCCCGACCTCTGCCGGAGCCTCAGGAGCGTATCCCTCTCGGCTTTGCGAGTGCAAAGGTACAACATTTCTTACTTCCTGCAAGCCCTCTCTCGGAAATATTTTACGAAGATCCCGCAAGTCGCTGACTTACAACACGAAAAAAAACACATTTCACCCAAAGTCAGACCTCCCGTAGACCAAGCTCAAGACCCGCCTCCCATCAGCGCTCCACTAATACCGATATTAGGGTTGTCTAATACCGATATTAGAGTTGCCTAATACCGATATTAGTCGTCTCTAATATCGGTATTAGATTTCCACCTGAGCGGACTAGGAAAAAAAGAGGGCAGACCCGCTTGCAACGGATCTGCCCTCTCTATAGTGTGGTCCTTTCTTTCCTGTGGAGAAAAATAAGGGTTGCACTCCCGTGCAACCCTTACTATAGGTTCCACAAAATATTAGGATGTTAGGTAAGAAAGATTGATTAGGTTACGCATCTTGTGATTGTAATGATGCAAAGGTGCGACAAAATGGCGTTTACATCAAGGTGGCAAAATCTGTTACTTAACAGGAATGAAACATCTCGTTAGCAAACTTTTTGAATTTAAGCAGCGAAAATGCCAACTGCACCCGTCAATACGCCCTTTCCTACCTATTCCTTGCTTGCGTTGTCCTCGGCGATACGAGCCTTGATCTTGGCCTCGATCTCATCGGCGAGGTCGGGATTCTCCTCCAGGAGAGTCTTGGCCGCCTCGCGTCCCTGGCCCATGCGCATATCTCCGTAGCTGTACCAGGAGCCACTCTTGTCGATGATACCCATATCGACAGCGATGTCGACCAGCTCGCCGGACTTGGCGATGCCCTTGCCGTACATGATGTCAAACTCTGCACGACGGAAGGGTGGAGCGACCTTATTCTTCGCCACCTTGACCTTGGTGAGGTTGCCCACCTGCTCCTCGCCGTCCTTGAGGGCTGTACTGCGGCGGATGTCGATGCGGATGGTGGCGTAGTACTTAAGGGCGTTGCCACCGGTGGTGGTCTCAGGATTGCCGTAGCCACCGATCTTCTCACGGAGCTGATTGATGAAGATGCAGCAGGTGCGGGTCTTGCTGATGAGGGCAGCGAGCTTGCGGAGCGCCTGACTCATGAGGCGGGCCTGGAGACCGAGCTTATTCTCTCCCATCTCTCCATCGATCTCACTCTTGGGGGTGAGGGCAGCGACGGAGTCGATGACGACGACGTCGACAGCGGAGGAGCGGATAAGGTTCTCAGCAATATCGAGGGCCTGCTCACCGTCGTCAGGCTGAGAGATCCAGAGGCGGGAGAGGTCGACGCCGAGGGCCTCGGCATAGACGCGGTCAAAGGCGTGCTCTGCATCGATGTAGGCAGCGAGACCACCGAGCTTCTGCGCCTCAGCAATGGCGTGGATCGCCAGCGTGGTCTTACCGGAGGACTCCGGGCCGTAGATCTCTACGATGCGACCACGGGGATAGCCACCGACACCGAGTGCGAGGTCCAGCGTGAGGGAGCCGGTGGGGATTGCCTCGATGGGCTGCACTTCCTGAGAGGCCATATTCATCAGCGAGCCCTTGCCAAAGGTCTTCTCGATCTTGGCCTGAGCCGCCTGCATAGCCTTGAGCTTATTGGGATCCGCCTCGACGCGATGAGACTTAGGGGCAGCGCCCTCGATCTCCTCGGTGATGCTCTGGTCCTCGCCCATCTCTTTCTTATCTGCCATAGTATAGCTTGTCACTTATTCTTTTCCTATGAAAAAATCCTCAGAGCTCCAGATCGATGTCGTGCAGCTCGTGCCAGGGGAGACCCTGCTTAGCCACCTCCTCGAGGAAGGGATCGGGGTCAAACTCCTCGACATTGAAGACTCCGTGACCGCTCCAGAGCCCCTTGAAGAACATGATCGCGCCTGTCGTCGCTGGGACGCCGGTGGTGTAGCTTACACCCTGGGCACCGGTCTCCTTGTAGGCCGCAGCGTGGTCGGTATTATTGTAGATGTAGTATGTGTGCTCCTCGCCGCCACGCAGCCCTCGGATGCGGCAGCCGATAGAGGTCTGGCCGGTGTAGTCGCTCCCGAGCTCCTTGGGGTCGGGGAGGACTGCCTTGAGGAACTGCAGCGGGATGATATCGATGCCCTTGTACTTGATCGGCTCGATGCCCGCCATGCCGATATTCTGTATCACACGGAGGTGGGTCAGGTACTCCTGCCCAAAGGTCATCCAGAAGCGCGCCCGGCGGAGGGAGGGGTAGTTCTTCACCAAGCTCTCCAGCTCCTCGTGGTACATCAGGTAGCTCTCACGGGGACCGACCTCAGGGTAGGTGAGCGTCTTGTGGATCTCGAGTGGCTCGGTGGTGATCCACTCGCCATCCTCGTAGTAGCGCCCGTGCTGAGTCACCTCGCGGATATTGATCTCGGGATTGAAATTGGTGGCAAAGGCCTTGTGGTGATCACCCGCATTGCAGTCGACGATATCGAGGTGGGTGATCTCGTCGAAGTGGTGCTTGGCAGCGTAAGCGGTGTAGACGCTGCAGACACCGGGGTCAAACCCGCAGCCGAGGATGGCGGTGAGGCCTGCCTCCTTGAAGCGATCCTGATACGCCCACTGCCAGCTGTACTCATACTTCGCCTCGTCCTTGGGCTCGTAGTTGGCGGTGTCGAGGTAATTGACCCCGCAGCGGAGGCAGGCATCCATGATGGGGAGGTCCTGGTACGGGAGGGCGACATTGATCACCAGCTCGGGCTGTACGCGCTCCATGAGCACGCAGAGCTGCTCCACATCGTCCGCATCGACCTGAGCGGTCTTGATGAAGTCCTTGCCACCGGGAATCTTAGCCACGAGGGCATCGATGGTGCTCTTCGTCCGACTGGCGATGGTGATGTCGGTGAAGATGTCCCTATTCATGGCCACCTTCTGAGCCACGACGGTACCGACACCACCGGCACCGATAATAAGTACGCGTCCTTTCATATATGGATACTAATGATTGTATGTGTCATAATCTATCGTCTCAAAGGTACCAAAAACTTAGCTGTCGGACAGCCCACCAAAAAGCCGAGCACACTAGTTTGATTGACAAGCTCTACAATAGGCAGTGATGGAATACACCTTATCTACATATATAGAGGGGGCTGTGTCGCATAGGCACAGCCCCCTCTCTAGTTAATAACAGGGTCGATCAGCTCAGGCCATCGATCTCACCATTGACGATGTCGATCTTCTCGGCATTGGGGACCTTGGGGAGTCCCGGCATGCGCATGATGCTGCCCATGATGACGACGATCATCTCAGCACCAGTGGTGACGACGATGTCATTGACATGCATCTCGAAGTCTCTCGGAGCCCCGAGGAGGGAGGCATCGTCGGAGAAGGAGTACTGCGTCTTGGCGATGCAGATGGGGAACTTGTCGTAGCCCAGCTCGTCGATCATCTTGAGCGCCTTGATCGCCTTCTTGTCGTAGACCACGCGATCTGCCCGGTAGATCTCTCTCGTGAGGGCCTCGATCTTCTCCTTGACCGGGCTGTCGAGATCGTAGCCAAATGTGAGGGGCTTGGAGGGGTGCTTGTCGATGGTATCTACGACCACCTGAGCCAGCTCTGTCGCTCCCTTGCCGCCCTCAGCGAAGGCGTTATTGACGGCAAAGGGCACGCCGAGCTCCTCGCAGTGGAGGCGGATCGCCTCGAGTTCAGCCTCGGTGTCGGTGGGGAAGCGGTTGATGCAGATGACGACGCTCTGACCAAACTTCCGCATATTCTCCACGTGCTGATCGAGATTGGTGAAGCCCTTCTTCAGTGCCTCCACATTCTCCGTGCTGAGGTCAGCGTCCTTGACACCACCATGGAGCTTGAGGGACTTGGCGCTGGCCACAAGGATCGTGGCGGCAGGCTGGAGACCATTCTGACGGCAGACGATGTCGAGGAACTTCTCGGCGCCGAGGTCAGCACCGAAGCCTGCCTCCGTGATGGCGTAGTCACCATAGTGGATCGCCATCTTGGTTGCGATGACGGAGTTGCAGCCGTGAGCGATATTGGCGAAGGGGCCACCGTGGATGAAGGCGGGGGTATTCTCAGTCGTCTGGACGAGATTGGGCTGGAGGGCGTCCATCAGGAGGACGGTGATCGCTCCACCGATCTTCATATCTCCCACGGTGAAGGGGCTGCCGTCCTTCTTGTACCCGACGACGATATTGTCGATCCGGCGACGGAGGTCATCTATGTCCTTGGCGAGGCAGAGGATCGCCATGATCTCGGATGCGGGCGTGATGTCAAATCCCGTCTCGCTCACCTCACCATTACCATCCCCGAGGCCGGTGATGATGTGGCGGATACTGCGATCGTTGACGTCCAGCACGCGCCTCCAGGTGATCTTGGAGAGACCATCTTCGTCATTGCGGTGGCGGTAGGCGTAGTTGTCGACGAGAGCCGAGATGGTGTTATTGGCGGAGGTGATGGCGTGGAAGTCTCCGGTGAAGTGGAGATTGATCTTATCCATCGGCAGCACCTGTGAGTAGCCGCCACCGGCGGCACCACCCTTGACGCCAAAGACCGGACCGAGGGAGGGCTCGCGGAGAGCGACGATCGCCTTCTTGCCGATCTGATTCATCCCCAGGGCGAGTCCGATGGAGACGGTAGTCTTGCCGACACCGGCCTTGGTAGGCGTGATCGCAGTGACGAGGATCAGGTGCCCGGCACCGTGCTGCTTCTCCTTGAGGACATCCAGGCTGATCTTACCCATGTAGTGACCATAGGGAAGGAAGTCCTTCTCCGGGATATTAAGTGACTGAGCGATCTCCTGGATCGGCTTGAGCTTCGCCTCTCTGGCGATCTCGATATCTGATTTCATAATTGTGTTGTGATTTGGTTTTAGTGTTTGACCAAAGGTACCCATAATTTTGTGACAGCAGGTGCCCTAATTGCGATAAGAGATCTCTTTCCGCAATTTCATCAAAAAAAAGCGTGAGGATAGGTAGGTCACCCATCCTCACGCTTGTCTACTGAGCTACTCTTACTCGCGCATACCCATCTCCTGATCGAAGATGGCGACAGCGCAATCGCCGATGAGATCGAGGCGGTCGAGATTGTGCTGTGCGTTCTCCTCTTCCTCCTCCTGCTCTACGACAAACTTCTCGAAGAAGACGCGTACTCCGTAGTCGTGGTCCTCAGTGGCCATCTTGACGATCTCCTCGATCGACTTGGTGATGGACTGCTCATGGTGGAGCGACTGGGTGAGGATCTCGCGGAGGGTGCCGAAGGAATTGGGCACCCCAGCGATCGGCTTCAGCTCGGGGCGCACGCCACGTCCCTCGAGGTAGGAGATCATCGCCTCAGCGTGGGCGACCTCCTCATGGGACTGGAGCTTGAGCCACTTGGTCACACCATCGAGGGCGCGGTCAGCTGTATCCATAGCCATAGAGCGGTAGAGATAGGCGGAGTAGAGCTCCTTATTGATCTGCTCGTTGATAGCGGCGATCAGTCTGTCAGTCATCTTCATAGTGTACTGTATTTATATTGATTGGTGATTGTAGTGTCATGAGTTGCCGGATGTGTCATCATCCACCTCCTCATACTCGACATAGCTGCCTCCACCGAGGTCGTGCTGTGCCTCCCGCAGGATATCGGCACTGCTCTTCTGAGCGCGCTCATCCCGAGCAGCCTGCTCCTGAGCCTCCTCCTCTCGGCGGCGGTACTCTCGCTTGACCTGCCGATGCACCGCACTGATGCGTGCTATCTGCCGTATCAAGGGCCATAGGGAGTAGAGGATCACCCCTAAGACGAGGAGAAGGAGTATGGAAAATGGTGACATATCCTACTTGCAATTTTACTCTAACAAAGGTACCAAAAAAAGCTACCCACCTACATCAGTGCAAAAAGCGAGCCTCCCCGGACCCTTTAGTCCAAGGAGACTCACCCTCAAGTGCCCGGAACCGGGATCGAACCGGTACGGATGTTACTCCATTGGTGTTTGAGACCAACGCGTCTACCAATTCCGCCACCCGGGCTCTCGCGAGGACAAAGGTACGACATTTTTCTGACGGGATAAGTGTGCCTTTTTGTCAGATCGACAGACCGAGGAGTTGTGCAACTAGGGCAGGAAATGTTGTCTTGCACGCCCCCGTGGGTTTCTCCGATGAGGTTTCTCACATAGATGGAAAAAGTAACAGAAATGTCACCCCTTAAAGCTATCTTTGCACAAATTATAAGCGACTAAGATAGGAAGTAATCAACCAACATACTTTATTTAAGATTTCTGCGTATGAGAACGAGAGCAATCTTTGCCGTCTTGGCACTTCTGTTGCTTGAAGCAGTGGCCATAGGACAGACGCGCTACACCGGTAAGGTCGTGGATCTTACATCAGGAGAGAGCATCCCGGGAGCCATCGTCCTGGAGAAGGGAACCTCTAATGGTGCCTCCACCGATATCGATGGCAACTTCACCATCAGCATCAATGGCAAGGGGGTCATCGTGGTGTCCTACATAGGATACAAGACCAGAGAGATCACAGTCTCTCCGGAGAAGAGGAGCTTAGGACGGATCGAGATGGCGGAGGACGCCAGCACCCTTGGCGAGGTTGTGGTCGTGGGGAATAGTCTCATCGACATCGTCAAGGATCGGCAGACACCCATTGCCGCGACGACGCTCACCGGCCCTCAGGTGACTGAGAAGATGGGTAACCTCGACTTCCCCGAGGCACTCAAGGGTGTCCCGAGTGTACACACCATTAATAATAGTGGGTATGGTGATGCCTACTTCACTGTGCGAGGATTTGACCAAGCCAATGTACTCGTTCTGATCAATGGTCAGCCGGTCAACGATATGGAGTGGGGTGGTATCTACTGGTCCAATTGGTCCGGCGTCGCTGACGTAGCGTCTGTCGTACAGCAGCAGAGAGGTCTCGGATCCTCCAAGATCGGGATCTCCTCCGTCGGTGGTACGACTAATATTGTCACCAAGGCAGCTGACCGTGATCAGGGAGGAAGCCTTAAGTTTGTGACCGGTAACGATGGATACTTCAAATCATCCATCAGCTATGACTCCGGGCTGCAGGGACAGTGGGCCATCAGTGCTCTCGTCTCCTACTGGCGCGGTGATGGATACATCGACTGCACCCCCGGATATGGAGGGACTTACTTCTTGTCCATTGGATATAAGCTCAATGACAAGCACTCCTTCAACTTCACTACCACCGGGGCACCCCAGGTGCATAACCAGGGCTTTAGGGAGAGCATTTACACCTACGAGAAATTCGGCACCCGATACAACTCCAACTGGGGATACCTTGATGGAAAGCCGTATAGTTTCTCCAGAAACTTCTATCACAAGCCTGTTGCGAATCTCAATTGGGACTGGAAAATCAGCGATAAGACCTCCCTCTCCACGGTTTTCTATGGATCATGGGGCTTTGGAGGTGGTACCGGCACCTTCGGGACACCACACTATAAAATCCCGGATGACGAGAACGGTCTGATCAAGGTGGATGACCTCGTCAAGGCAAATAGAGGAGAAACCGTAGAAGGTATCAAGAAAAGCGTACCTGCCTGGGACGGGACAAATCTCGACAGTAAGAATCATTACTGGAATGGCAAGCATGTCGTGACAGAACGTGGTGGGGGTACTGTACTTCGCTCCTCGATGAATAACCACAGCTGGTATGGTCTGCTCTCAAACCTTGATGCAAAGGTGGGAGACAACTGGACTTTCAATGCCGGAGTCGACCTCCGTACCTATGTCGGCAAGCACTACCGGGTTGTGAATGACCTGCTGGGTGCCGATGCGTATTACGAGAATGTGGACATGAACTCCGCAGGCGTCTTTGTGGGAGACGAGGTAAGCCTCAATCCTCTGGCCATCTCAGAGATGCAAAATGCTCAGAAGGTAAATCGTAACTACGATAGCCACGTAGGCTGGACCGGACTTTTCGGTCAGGCAGAGTATAATAACGAGCATATCTCGGCATTTGTACAGGGGTCAGTCTCCAGTCAGTTTTATAAGCGTCACGAGTACTTCGAGGTGCCTACCGCTGAGCAGTGGACCAAGTGGACTAACCGCTGGGGTGGTAATATCAAGGGAGGAGTCAACTGGAAGTTTGACACCCACAACAATGCTTTCATCAATGCCGGATACTTCTCCCGTCAGCCCTTCTTCTCATCCCTTTATCCTAATGCATACACTTCCCGTGCCAACGAGATGCAGGAGGGTATCAAGAACGAGGGTATCACAAGTGTTGAGGGTGGCTACATATTCAATTCCTCTCTCGTCAGAGCTGTCCTGAATGCGTACTTCACACAGTGGAAAGACAGGTATCAGTCCTTTAGCGCAAATATAGGTGAGGATAGAAGGCAGGCGCGCACCTACGTGGATCAGGTTCACAGTGGTGTCGAGCTTGAGGTGACTGCTCACCCGACTCACTTCCTCGACATCTTCGGGATGATCTCATATGGTAACTGGAAGTACGGAAGTACCGCCATTGCTGATATCTACGATGATCTCAATCGTCCTGTACAGGGAGAGAAGCCGAAGCTGTATCTCGAGAATATTCCGATCGGCGGTGCTCCACAATTCCAGACCCGACTTGGTGCCAAGGCACGTATTTACAAAGGGCTGAGTGCAGACCTGAACTGGTATTACAACGACCGGAACTACTCTGCTATTAATGCAACAGACTTCAAAAAGGAGGGTACAACCAACCTGAAGATGCCTGCGTACAGCACTTTGGACGGAGGCGTATCGTACCGACTCAGATTCAGTGACACAAGTGCTGTGAAGGGACTCTCTTTCAGGCTCAACGTCAACAATATTCTTGACACTAAGTACATCGCACGCGGTTTCAATAACTACGCTGCTGATGCCAAGGAAGAGAACAACTGGAAGGGAATCAACAAGAAGAACCAGGTGGCCTTTGGCTACGGTCGCACTTGGTCTCTCTCTGCCACGATGAACTTCTGATCACTTAGTTACACACATACTTTCATTATCCCACGCCTCCTGAGAGATGGTGGCGTGGGATAATCATTTTTAAGCAGCACTATGAGAAAATACTTAGTTCTTATCTTAACACTGATAGCTAACTGTACTGCTCTATCAGCGCAAGAGAAGGCAGTGAAGATCCTGTACTTCAATGACGCCCATGAGCCGGATATGGTCTCCACAGAGGGGGGATTACTCGGAGGTGTCTCCCGGATGAAGACAGTCGTGGACTCCATCAGACAGTCCTCTCCTGATGCCCTACTACTATTTGGGGGAGATCTGGGCGGTGGCACCCTCGCCGGAAAGCTGTACAGAGGGAGCATAATGGTAGACTTCCTCAGTGAGATCGGTGTCGACTACGCCAACTATGGTCAGCACGACTTTGACTACGGCATCGACAACACGCTGGCACTGACTCATCGGGCGAGGTTTACGTGGATAAGCAGCAATACTATGACCAGGGAGGGTGGTACCATCAGTGGCAGTGTCCCATTCACCATTCACAGGATCGGAGACCTCAGCATCGGCATTATGGGGCTGGTCGATAAGGTGAATACTTCCTCGCCCCACTCAGGGATCACTCAGAGAGACATCATAGACTGCGCCCGGGATGCCGTAGGCCATCTGTCCGGAGCAGACTACATCATCGCACTGACGCAGATGAATAGCGAGCTCAATGAGCAGCTCCTGCGGGAGTGTCCTCAGATCGATCTCATACTGGGCGAGGAGACCTCCCAGTACATCACCAACGTACACTTCGTGGGAGATAAAATGATCGTCGATGGCTGCGGCAATATGGGTCACCTCGTCGAGGTGACGCTGCGCAGTAAGGGTGGTAGTCACGCTCTCTCAGTACATCCCATCAGTCCGTCAGTAAGACCGGACGAGCGTCTGGAGAATCGTGTCCGGGCAATCGATGAAGAGATCGAGTCCCGACTGGGAGTCCGGCTTACCACACTGCCTCAGGACCGCATTTGTACACGACGACGGACGGGGGAGCTGGTGGCTAAGGCCTTCAGAGAGCATTATGGGACAGACATCGCCCTAGTACAGAGTGGTGGCATCCGTGCAGACCTGAGGAGTGGAGACATCACCCTGAGAGACGTGTACTCCATCCTTCCCTACGAGAATCGCATCATACCCGTCAGACTCCCCGGGTACTCCGTCCGGAGGCTCCTTGAGAAAGCGATAATAGACGGAGACGATGTCGCACTCTCGGGCGTGGAGATAGACAGATCCAATGAGGAGCTAATCATCCGAGTGGACGGAGCACCATTGGAGGAGAACAAGGAGTACACTATGGCTCTGTCAGAGTATGTTTTGAGCGGAGGGGGAGGATTTGACAAAATAGCCGATAGCTCATATCTTCTGCCCCCGGACAGAGCCGATACGGACTCGGATATACTGATTCGGTATCTCTCTTCGCACAGTGCGGAGTAATTCTCCCTTGCTACTTGCTCGCTACCGTTGTCTTGCCCTGGCTCTTGGGGATGGAGTAGTAGATGACGGCAAAGGAGATGACGATGATGATGAGATTGTAGAGATAAGCGGCCATCGCTCCCTGACGGATCGTGACATTGTCTTGTCGCCCGACAAAGGTGACCACCTCGCTGAGGAGAGTGACCGGCTCAGCGGAGTAGGCGATGTCCTGGAAGATTGCGGTCGAGATGGCAATGCCAAAGGAGCTGCCGAGCGAGGAAGCCATCTTGAAGATCCCCGAGCCGATCCCCGTGCGGCTCTCCGGCAGCGTAGCCAAAGCCGAGTCGGTAGAGGCGGTGGCAAAGAGCCCCAGCCCGGCACCGAAGAGCGAGTAGGCGATCACGACAAGCGTCATATAGGTACCTGCCATCACATTTGTCGGGAGGAGCAGACAGAGGGCCATTGCGACCGTGCCACAGGAGAGGAGCATAGGGAGTCGCGCACCATAGCGCTGCATCAGCTTCTCCCCGACACGGATGAAGAGCAGGATCGACACGCCGTAGCCGATCGACATCAGCCCCACCTAGTCCACCGGCACACCGGAGGCCAGCTGCAGGAGACTGCTGACGATGATGATGATGCCGGTGGAGGCATTGAGGAGAAAATTAGCCACCGTGGCGCCGCTGTAGACCGGGTTTCGGAAGACTCGGAGGTCGAGGAAGGGGTGCTTGGCACCCCGCTCAATGCCGATGAAGAGGAGGATGAAGATCGTCGCCGTGAGGAGCAGGCCAAGAGACTTGACATCCACCCAGCCCCACTGCGGACCCTCCGTCACATAGAGCTGCAGGCTGACGATGCCGAGGATCAGCGTGGCAATGCCGGGGATGTCCCGCCCGCCCTTCGCGTCACTCCCCGGGCGGTAGTAAGGCAGGGTCCGGATGAGGAAAAGCCCGAGGAGAGCCACCGCCGCAGCGAGCCAAAAGATCCACCTCCAGCTGAGCCACTGAGTCATATATCCCCCGAGTAGGGAGCTAAATGCAGTACCGCCCCAGGTACCCATACTCCACAGGCTGATCGCCCGCTGTCGCCCCTTCTCGTCCCAGAATACCCGTAGCAGTGCCAGCGTCGAGGGCATCACGCAGGCGCCGCTCAGCCCCTGACAGATACGCCCCAGCAGCAGTATCGGTGCCGTGAGCGGTGAGTGACCGGGCGTCAGGGCGATGAGCACCGCCCCCACGATCGCCAGGATCAGCCCGAGGCGGGTCATCCGTGTGTGCCCCAGGCGATCCCCGAGACCACCGATGAGCACGATCAGGATCCCGCAGACGAGGGAGGTGACGGAGACGGCGAGATTGAGCAGCGAGGGGGAGAGCCCCAGGTCAGCATTCATCTCGCCCCTCACATTGAGGAGCGTCATGGCAAAGAGCCAGAAGGAGAGGAGACCGCATATAAATCCGAAGAGGATCCGGTCATTGCCTCTAAAGGTGGTAGTACTATCCTTATCCATTAGCGCGAAGTGACTTAATTGTTGGTAGAGCAAGATACATAATTGTCGTAAAAACGGAAGCGCCCGAATTTAGGTACTTTTGCATCCGAGGGTCACTCCCCCACCCGGTGGAAGAGGGGGAGATCACTCCATAGAGCAGAGACAAATGGACTTCAGAGACTTAGTGATGGAGCGCTACAGCGTCCGTCAGTGCGATACGACACGCGATATACCGGAGGAGGATATGCAGCTGATCCTCGATGCGGCGGTGCAGGCCCCCACAGCGTGCAATAATCAGCCCTTCCGCATCTACCGGATCCGTAGCCGAGAGATGCGCGAGCGTGCAGAGCAGTGGTACAATAGAGCCCACTTCCGCACCGCACGCGAGGTGCTCCTGATCGTGGGGGAGGATGCCGCAGCCTACGTCTATCCGGATAAGGAAAATAACTCCCTCTACACCGACACCGCCATTGCGATCGCCTACATGCAGCTCCAGGCGGAGGACCTCGGGATCGGCTCCGTCTGGATCAATGCCTTTGACCGACCTCTCTGCGCCCGGGATATGGGGCTGGAGAAGGGCAGGGAGACACCCGTCGCCCTCCTCGCTCTCGGCTATCCCCTACCCGACGCCACTCGGCCGACCCGCAAGCGGAAGAGCATGGACGACTTAGTCAAGACAATCTAAACCCTTTTCATCAATAATCATGAGGAAAATACTCCTTACCCTACTCACCATCAGCGGTCTCGCACTCACTGCCACCGCTCAGGGCTCCGGCGAGCTCCGTGACCATATCACCGTCACCGGGTGGGGGCAGACCTATTACGATGCTGCCTTCGGTCCCAATGTCCACGGGACCAATACCTTTGCCATCAATAAGATCAACCTCGTCGCCAAGGGTCAGATCACCGACCGCTGGAGTATGGGCATCCTCGTCCAGCTCCACAGCCCGGCGAAGCTCAAGGAGCTCTGGCTACAGTATACCCTCATGCCCCAGCTCAGGGTCCGCATCGGGGAGATGAAGACCCCCTTCGGTATGGAGAATCAGATCCCCCCCTCCTTACTCCCTCTCACCTCCGGCTGGACCACCCCCACCTGCTACTTTGCCGGCGTGAGCGGTGACCCGCTCTACCGCGGCACCTCCGGGCGAGACATCGGGTTCGAGCTGTCGGGCGACCTCTGGGGCAAGATCCTCACCTACAAGCTCGCCGTGATGAATGGTCAGGGGATGAATACCCTCGATCTCGGCACCACCAAGATGTATGGCGGGGCGCTCTACGTCCGCCCCTACCATGGTATCACCCTCCACACCTCCTACCTCGGTGGCGAGATGCACGCTATGGGTGCGAGGGGAGAGATCCAGGCGGGAGACGCCTACAAGCGCAGTAGCGCCAGTGTCGGTCTCACCCTCGACTACCGCCCCGTCACCCTCTCCGCCGAGTACCTCATCGCAAAGACCGGAGAGACGACCGGTGACGGAGCCTACCTCATGGCTGTGGGGCACCTGCCGAAGAGCTTCGAGCTCTATGGTGCGGTCGACTGGCTCAGGACCGACCGGAGCGCAAGCGAGAGCCTCCTCACCGGCACGGTGGGCATCCAGAGATGGTTTGCCAAGAAGTGCCGCTGGCAGCTCGAGTACCGCGTCCCCGGCACCCTGGGTTCTGAGGCGGGCTTCGGACCGGTGCATCACATCAGGACGCAGGTGCAGTTCGGATTCTAAGAGAAAAATATCGTACCTTTGCCACACATCTGAGGAGAGTTGGCAGAGTGGACGAATGCGGCGGATTCGAAATCCGTTGTAGTGCAAGCTACCGGGGGTTCGAATCCCTCACTCTCCGCAAGCCTATGGGTGCACGTCACAGAGTATTGTGGCGTGCACCTTTTATTGTGTCCCTACCACCGAGATCCCTACATAATTGGGCAAAAATCAGCCGAGGGGCTAAATGTGGATTGTACAATCTTCCTTTTGCATTTTGCTTGCTCCTTTGATAGAAAAGCTCTAACTTTGTAAAACTTTCTGCAAGACAGAGGACTCCTCGGAGGGTACTGATATTTAGAGTAATGGAGAAGGAATGATTACCAATAATAAGAAAGATGTTGTCGACCTCGATCGACACCTCAATTGTCACTACTACGCATGCGCACTACGCTGCCCGCTCAGTACCTATACTCTCGAGCGGGGCGAGGAGTTGACCATCGACAGCGAGAAGCACTTCATGTTTGTCTTCGTGGAGGCGCGCACCTCATCCTACAGCTATAGAGATGAGACAGAGCGGCACGCCTGCCGGGGGGATCACTTCCTCTTCTTAGGCACGCAGCGCACCGTCACCATCTATGGCGATGGCAAAGAGACAAAGGTCCACACATTCTTCTTCAGCAAGCCCTCGCAACTCTGCGACAATTACTCCATCGCTCGGCTCAAGGACAAGGCACCCACGTCGCATGTCTTCATCTCGCTCCCTACACACGAGTCGATCAAGATGGTGCTCGACAGCATGCTCTACATGAATAGTCACCAGCTCAATTGCATCAACATCTACGAGTCGAAGCTCAAGGAGCTCTTCTTTTTCCTCGGCGCCTTCTACGACCGGGAGCAGATCGCATGGCTCCTCGCCCCGCTGCTCCACCAGGAGATCGACTTCAAGGAGTTTGTGGTCCAAAACTTCCTCCGCGCCAAGACCGTCCAGGATCTTGCCGACCAGAGAGGGATGCCGGTGCGGGTCTTCAAGAAGAGATTTCAGGAGACCTTCAATGTCCCCCCCTACACCTGGATGCTACAGGAGAAGGCGAAGTATATTGATCGTCAGCTCGCCGATCCCGCGGTGCCCTTCTCGGAGATCATCAAGGAATTTGGTTTCTCCTCCCCGAGCCACTTCACCGTCTTCTGCCGCCGTCAGTACGATATGACGCCTACCCAGCGCCGGCATAAGCTCCTCCGCGAGAAGGCGAGGACAGAGCAGTCCGATAAGTAAACTCCCACCACCGGGACAGAGAGCCCCGGTACAGAGGTCCCCCGCAGGATAGAAATGCCTGCGGGGGACCTCTCTTTTTTTGCTCTCATCGGATCAGCGTATTACTCCGGTGTGAGATGATCAAGCTAATAGCGGTATTAGCCTCGAGACTAATACCGCTATAGCTGTGGCTCCGGTGCACAGTCACCCTATGCTGAGAGCCGGGGTTGCTTAGAGACTCTATGCTGCAGTGCTCAGAAGTGACAGCCTACAGATAGGGCGAGGTGATTGGTCTCCCGCTGTTGCGGGGCTACCCTACAGGATAGACCTAAGGAGACATTGCGGGTCGGCTGGCAGCAGAGACCTCCGGTGAGGTAGTACCGACCGGGCAGTATGGTGCCACCGAGCTGGAAGCTCATCACATCCAGGAATGCTACACCCAGTCCGATACCGACAGCGTACTGCTTAGCAGAGGCGGGCTGGACAAGGTAGTCCCCCGTCACCGCAGCGAGCAGCGTCCACTCCGAGGTGAGCCCATAGCGCAGGTCACCGGCGAGGGTGACGGAGCCGGGCATAGAGTACTTGCCACTCTTCTTGCCGTAGAGTACCGCTCCACCGAAATTACGGAGAGAGGCTCCGAGGGTGTACCCGAGGGGTACAGAGGAGAGCCGGCTGCCGTAGGTGGCACCGAGCGACCCACCACCGGTGAGAGCGATCTTACCGATGTACGACTCAACGAAGTGTCCCACCACGTAGGCTCTCCAGTGATTGTTGATGCGAAGGGCATAGCCGAGGTCAGCGGTGATGTCCATCGGGTGTATCTCGCGACCATCCCCGCTCTCCGTCGACGTGAGGACACTTCCCCCGCCGAGGTAGCGGAAGCCTGCGATCACGGCATGCTTGTCGCGAAATCTCCAGCTCCCGGTGACGGCGTTGTAAAATCCACTCCCCGACCACATCGAGTCATGTCCCGTACCGATGATGCCGGTGTAGGAGAGCGAGAAGCGCTCACTCCGGTCAAATACTGCCCCGGGTGCTGAGTAGATATAGTGCCCTCCGGAGAGGGTGCTACCGCCCGTCTGTCCCATGGCGGCAGAGAGTGCATCAGGATTTTGCGAGAGCACGGGTAGCGTCCCTGAGTCCTGGGCGGATGCGGTGAGAGTGATCCCAGCGAGGAGGAGAGCAATGACGTATATTGGTTTCATGATATACATAGGGTATGAGTCAATTAGTACTTCACGAAGTATCGGGTATACTTCAGACCATTATTACCCTCCACCTGGAGCAGGTACTTGCCACCGGCGAGCTTGGAGAGATCCATCTTGTGGGTACTCCCCTCACCCGTGATGCCGCTGACAGCCTCCTTGTAGACTACCGACCCATTGCCGGCGATGACGGAGATGGTGGCGCTACCGATCTGTCCCGATAGGACGACATTGAGGTCACCATAGGTCGGGATCGGGTATACATGGTAGACTATATCGTCAGGCACTGCCTTGATGCTGAGACTGACATAGAGCTCAGCACCCAGCTCATCGACTGCATGTATCTGTACCGTGGAGCTACCCTTGGTGAGTCCCTTGAGGGTGACCACACCATCATGCAGCTTCACTGCGACGACCTGATCCGCTGAGGAGGTGACGGCGTAGGTCAGCTTATGCCCATCGGGGTCGGTGATGAAGTCTCCGAGAGAGATGGTCTGCTCACGGCCTATCGGGAGATAGGTGAGCGTGATCGGCTTGGAGAGCACGGGGGCGGAGTTGAGGTAGACCTCGTAGGAGATCTTCACCTCCGTCTCAGCGCCATACTGGTCCCTCACGACCACAGAGAAGTCGTGCTTCCCTACGGAGCCTCTTGCCGAGAGATCGACGAGGATCGTCTCCTCCTCTCTATTGGCCGAGATGCCGAGGAGATCACCCTTCATGGTATAGGACCAGGTGTGACCCTCGGGGTCGGCTACCTTGAGGAGCAGCCGAGCTGTCTCACTGCCGGCGAGGCGGATCTCCTTAGGTCCCTCTACGGTCACCACAGGAGCGGCATTGTCGAGCGTAGAGGAGGAGAAGAAGGTGGGTGCTGCCTCATTGCCCCAGCGGTCTACCGCCACTATGGCATAGTGGTAGCTCTGATGGATCGAGAGGTTGTGGCTGGTATAGGAGACCTTATCGCCCACATTATACTTCAGTCCGAAGACCTTGGTAGACTTTGCACTCTTGTAGGTAGAGGCGGTGAGGGGCTCCTTATCGCTGTAGTAGATGACGTAGTAGCTTGCGGTACGGTCATCAGGGTCTGCCACGGCAGGGAAGGTGATGGTCAGGTCGGTATATCCCGGCTCTGCCTTTACGTCCTTGACCTGTGCAGGAGCCTTGGAGGAGTCGCTGTCGAGCGCACGAGCGGCATCGAGGTATCCGGCACCGAGGATGCCCTCAAATCCCGGATTGTACTCATTGATGTCCGACGGGCGGAGGGCAGAGAGGAGACGACGCTTACAGTCAGCATTCGTGAAGCCACGTCCGCCATACTTGGAGACGATCAGTCCGGTCACACCGCTGGCGTGAGGACAGGCCATCGAGGTCCCCTGCATGAATTCGTAGTAGCTCTGAGCAGCGAGGATATTCCCCGTCTGCTCGTCCACCTTCTTCTGTACCGAGGTGCTGTAGATCTGTCCACCGGGATAGTGGAGGTCACCACCGGGGCACATCAGGTTGATCCACTCGCCACGATTGGTGTAGTACGCCTTCTTCCAGTCGGGAGCCATGGCGGATATGGTCACCACCGGACCGTAAGCGGCCGGGTAGGACATATCGTCCGAGGACTCATTACCGGCGGCAAAGAGTACCACCCCACCCTTCATCGGAGAGTCGGGCAGCTGATTGCCATCATTATCGCAGCCGGCATAGTCGATGAAGTAGTCGATCGCTTTCTTGAGAGAGGGGGACATAAACTTGGAGCCACCCCAGGAATTCTGCGCAATGACGGCGCCGTGATTGGCAGCGTAGACAAAGGCGCGCTCAAAGGCCTGCCCATTCTTTCGTCCAAAGGCATCGCAGACCATAATCCGTACACCGGAGTCGGGACTGCCATTACCACCAGCGACACCGCAGACACCGATGCCATTATTATTCACCGCAGCGATCACACCTGCCACGTGCGTGCCGTGGGCATCGTACGCGATATTGGCATCCTCGTCGGCAAAGTTGTACCCGTGGATATCGCCATTGTACCCGCCCTGCCCGGGATTGGGATTGACCCAGATATTCTGCGCGAGGTCCTCATGCTCGTAGTAGACACCACCATCGATGACAGCGACGATGACGGAGGGGTCTCCGGTCTCCTGCTTCCACGCCTCAAAGAGGTTGAGATCAGCCCCCTTGAGAGACTTGAGCCCCGATCCCGTATTGTGGTAGTGCCACTGCTTGCGGAGGTAGGGGTCGTTGAAGGGCATCACATCATTCTCATTCCGCTCTGAGTCAAAGCTATAGGCTCTGAGGGGGAAGAATACCGGCTCATCCATCGTCCGATAGAGAGGCACCTGCTCCACCAGATCCACTCCGGGGAGATCAGCGACCTCAGACGCAGAGCGGAGCGTGGTACTCTCACCGGCACTCTCATCGAGGATAATGTCGTACCAGAGGTGGAGTCCCGCCCGGCGCATACGCTTCTCATAGGCAGGCTCCATGATGAAGACCGGCCTCACCTCGCGAGCACCGATACTCCGGAGGAGATCGCTCATGGGCGCATCACAGCTCCGCAGCGCAGGATCATCAGCACGGAGGGCGCGGGTACCGATCTTGTCGGCCAGGTCGGGCGTCAGTCGGACGCGGACGAGACCGGGGACGGTCGCCCCCTGACCTGCCGGATCGACCTCGGCAGACTGCTCAGGCTCCTCAGGGTCGAGTGCCGTCCTGTCGGAGCAGGCGGCAAGACCGAGTCCGAGGGCAATGAGGAGGGCTAAGAGCCCCATACTTGGCTTTTTTCTCATTTCCATAGCTTCTTCATCTGAGTCATCTTATGGTCGAGAGCGCTCGTCTGCGTATTGGAGGGCACGTAGGGCAGCATCATGATGACGAGTGACGGATCATCCTCGCCGTTGAAGTGGGCAAATTGGGTCCTCATCTGGACACCCTTAGAGGCATTGACAAAGACGTCCATCTTGCCGTCAGAGGTCTTGCCGTTGTACTTGAATCCATCCTTCTCACATAGGGCAAGGAACTCCTCAGTGATATTAAGGCGACCATTGTACTCCCAGTAGACCAGATTGATATCAGACCACTCCTGGAAGGTAGCGAGCAGGACACCGACCTTCTGCTTGGAGGCATCCCAGCTGAGGTAGTAGTTGCGCGACTTGATCTGCTTGCTACCGGGCACCTTGTACTCGAAGTAGCAGATGTTATGGGCATCATCGTACTGATCGCCATCAGGGTTGTAGACACCGCCATTCTCCTGCTCGTATTTCTTTACCTCGTCGTAGTCGGCACCGAATGCAACGGGGATGTAGGGGATCTTGTCGAAGGTCTTGTAAGCCTGCGGCTGCTTCGGGATGTAGATGTACTCGATATTGGGGTCGTAGGTGTGATCCTTGATGGAGGCTACGACGCGATTGCTGGGATTGAAGTAGCGCAGCTTGCCCTGCTTCTCCGTGAAGCCCTCAGCGAGGAGCGCGGAGTCGATGACATGCATCGCCTCCTCGGTGATCATCGTCTCGCCATCCTTATCGGTGGTCGTGTAGTCGGCGGCGATGTAAGCCTGTGCGGCCGTCATCACACCCTTGGTGGAGAAGGAGTAGGCTATCTGGCTCATCATCGGGCTGGTGGTCGTGAAGGTGACAGAGCCGGTGAGCGTCTGCTTGATCATGCTCCTGCGCTCCATCTCGAAGCGTGAGATGAGGCTCATGGTGCCGTACTCAAAGTCAATGTAGGGCAGGAGGAAGAGTGGCCACTCCTTCTGCTTCACAGTGACCGCTACGGTGCCGGCCTCTCCCTCTACCTGGAAGATGATCTCGCTCTGACGTGCGCCGCCACTCTTATTGGCATCGGCGCGGAGGATCACCTCCTTCTTCCACGGGAGAGAGGTGACCTGGATCCAGTCGGTGGCTGAGGTGCAGGTCCAGCCCTCACCATTGACGCGGACACTGATGGTGACCTCGCTGTCCCACGGCTCCAGTACGATCGCCTCGGGGACGGTGGTCACATCGAGGGCGTTGCCCTCCTGAGTCACCTTAAGAGCCTTGACTAAGTCTCCCGCCTGCACGAGCACGACGGCATCACGCTGGCCGATCACCTTATTCTCATCATAGACCAGCTTGACGGACTTCCCCTCAGGTACTGCGGTGATCCAGTCTCTATTGCTGATGGCTACGACAGACTCCTCATTGGTCTGCACGCTGACGACCATCTCGCCCTTGTCCTTGGTGAGTCGTACTTCCGGCTTATCGAGCTCGAGCATGGTCGGCTCTTTCTCTAAGCTCTCAGGCGTACATCCGAAGCAACAGAGGAGTACTGTGAGGAGCGATGCAAGTATATGTAGTGATTTATTCATGATCTGATTATGTCGTGTGGTGGTTTACTTACGGTTGGTTTTGTGGGCAATCATCTTGGTCCCGGGATTTATCTGCAGGACGATGATCGGATCGGGATCTCCGAAGAACTTCTTGCACTGAGCACCCATGGTCAGCCCCTTCTCCTTGGAGACAAAGACGTAGACATGCTCGAGGATATTGTACTCTTCGAAGTGGAAGCCCTCTTTCTCGCACAGGGCCATAAATTCGTTTGTCGGTGTGAAGTACCCCTTGTAGTTCCAGAAGGCACGATCCGTGTCGAGGAAGTACTGGCGGGTCTTCTCGAGCAGGTATTCGCCACTCTTCTTATCCTGATGGAAGAGATAGAGCCGCCCATCGGCATTATACTCACCTGGAGGCGTGACAAACTCGTACTCATCCTCATAATTGTAGGTCTCCTTACCGCCCACGCTGTCCTCGTACTCCTTCACCTTGTCCTTCGTGATGCCGAAGGTGGTCAGTCCGAGAGGCAGGGTGTCAAAAGTAGGCATCGCCTTGGGCTGCTCCGGCTTGTAGGAGAAGAGGAGGTGTGGTGTATTCTTGAAGAAAGGCTTGATCTCCACCGTCAGATTGCGCTGATCCTTGTGGCGGAAGGTATTCTCATCCACCTGCTCGGTGAAGCCATTCTCCTTGAGGAAGCTGATCAGCTCCAGACGCGCCTCACCGAGGAGGAGCTGCGTCGAGGAGGCATCCACCTGAGCATACAGGTAGGCACCACCCGCATAGATCGTATATACGACACGTGGGAAGGCACTGCTCGTGGTGGAGAAGGTGAAGAAGCGCTCACTCTCATCCTCGATGGCACCACCTCTCTCCTTCTCGAAGAGCTGGATGTCGGGCCTTGTCGCTGTCTCAAAATTCATATAGGGGAGTATAAACCAGTCAACTCCTCTCTGAGTCACACGTATCTCAGCACCTCCGCTGCTCTCACCCTGCAGGGTGATCATGATCTTCCCCTCACGAGGCTCGCGATTGCGGTTGGGAGCTACGCGGACATCGATCCGCTTGGCGACGGGATAGGGCGTGACGGTGATCCACTCATCGTCACTCTTGGCGGTCCAGAGGTCGGTACCGCTCTCCACGTCGATGGAGCGGGTCTCACCCCACTGGGTGATCTTGAGCTCACTCGAGCCGGCACTGCTACCGGCATGAGCAATGATCACCTCGGTGCCCTTTCCCTGCATGATGGTGAGCTGGCGACGCACGCCGGAGGCGGTCACCACCACGGATCCCATGCGAGCGCTTGAGGTGGGATTAGCCTCCGCACTGAGGAGGAGGGTGTGGTCATCCTTTTTGGTGGCCGAGATCCAGCTATTGGCGGTATAGCAGCTCCAGTCAGGAGCATCCGTCGTCACGCCGACCTCGCGAGTCACCTTACCCGGATCGAGCGAGACAATCCCCACCTCAGAGAGGGTGAGGGTCGCCGTCTCACTCAGCTCGTCACCGATCGTGCATCCTGTCTGTAGGAGGAGCAGCAAGATCGGCAGTAGACCCAGGAGTTTTTTTGGCTTACAGCGATTCATAATGATGTATTAAGTAAGTAATTAAAAGGTTCGCATTGGTGTCCGACAGAGCGATCGAAATGCCTCGCACCAAGCTTTACGACACAAATGTACGGACTATTCCCCGATTAGTTGCTCACATTAGATAGCACTTTTATCGGTTTCATTTGATTTTTCTTCACTTGGAGCGAAAACAAACTTACTTCTCTTTTTTTTTGTAAAAAAGGATATTATTCTTTTCACAGCGGCTTAAATTCGGTACAGCAAAGATAATAATGAAGGCGTCCGAGGGACTTAGAGATCCCCCGGACGCCTCTTTTTTTGGCGTATGGTGTGGGTCAGAGCTCGGGCTTTTCGTCGACCGAGTAGCCATACATGGCATCTATCTCGGGCGTGTAGCGCTCGATGATGCGCGCTCGGCGGATCTTCATCGTCGAGGTGAGGAGGCCATTCTCTATCGAGAAGGGCTCTGTCAGCAGCACAAACCGCCGTACCTGCTCATAGTCGGCCTGCTCACGGAGCGTCTCATTGATATGCTCCTTGACGATCCTCTGCGCCTCATCGCTCTCTGCCAGCTCCTTCGGATCGGTCGGCGCTCCCTCGCCCATCAGCTCGCTCAGCACCTTATAGTCCGGCACCACGAGAGCGGTGACGTAATTGCGCTTATCGCCGATGGTGACCACCTGGCTGAAGAGCTCGTCCTGCAGGATCTGTCCCTCGAGGAAGTTGGGGGCGATGTACTTCCCGTTGCTTGTCTTGTAGAGATCCTTCTTCCGCTCGATGTAGAAGAGGTTGCGCTTCTCATCGATCCTACCGAGGTCTCCGGTGCGGAAAAATCCATCGGCCGTAAAGACCTTCGCATTCTCCTCCGGGCGCTTGTAGTAGCCGGGCGTGACAGTATCACCCCGCACCAGTATCTCGCCCCCCTCCGACTCATCGATCCTCACCTCCACCGGGTCGATGACACGCCCCACGGAGCTGATCACGAAGTCGCCCTGACGGCTGAAGGATACCGATGCCGTCGTCTCCGTCAGGCCATACCCATACATGATCGGGATGCCCAGCGAGAGGAGCGATCGGTAGACGTGCTCATTAAGCGCCGCACCGGAGGTGGGGAAGACCAGCCCCCGGTCGATGCCGAGCCTCTTCTTGATCGTGTGGAAGAAGATGTTGTCGTAAAACTTATACTGCAGCCTCCTCAGGAGGGGCGCTCTCCGTCCCGTCGAGATATACTTCTCCTGATAGGCGGTCGCCACGCTCATCGCCCTCCGAGCCACGCTCTGGAGCGACTTAGGCGCCTCACGCACGTACTTCATCAGCCCCTGATGCAGCTTCTCCCAGAGGCGCGGCACACTGCACATAAAGTGCGGGTGCACCTCCTTGAGCGAGTGGAAGAGCGAGCGTGCATTCTCATTCACCGCTATCGTCACCCCGCACTGCAGGCAGAGGAGGCTAAACATTTTCTCAAATATATGTGCCAGCGGCAGGAACATCAGCGACACCCTGCCCGGCTTCATGCCCTCGATCACCAAGTGAGCCTTGATGGACGTGATGATATTGCGCTGCGTGAGCGGTACCCCCTTAGATGTGCCGGTGGTACCACTCGTGTAGAGGATAAAAGCAATGTCGTCCGGGCTGTAGTCTGCCATCCGCTCCTTGATCTCCGCCCGGTACCGCTCATACTCGCCCTCCTCCATCTGCATGAAGTCAGTCAGCCTAATGCCGTCAAAGGGTCTCCTCTCACTTGGCTCGATACAGACCACAGTGCAGTCCAGATCCTTCACCACCTCGCTCACCATACTGTGCTGCCTGTCGTCGCCCACAAAGATCAGCCTGATCTCCGCCTCCGTCACGATATGGCGGATCTCTCCTGCGGTGGAGCTGGCATAGATGGGTATGCTGAAGGCGCGTATCTGCTGCACGGCAAGGTCGAGGGCGAGGAATTCCCCCTTATTCTCCGACAAGATCGCCACCCCCTCCTGAGGACGGATCCCGAAGCGGATGAGTGCCGCAGCCATCCGGTGCGTCAGGTCGGCAAAGGCCTGCTGACTCATCTCATGCCACGTCCTGGAGGCATTATCGCGGATGAGCAGGCAGGGGGCTGCAACCCCGTAGCGCTCTACATTAGCATCCGGCAGCTGACACAGCGGATATATCTCAGGTGTATGGCTCATAACTCTTATCAGATAGCTGAAGTATCGTTCCTGTAAAGGTGTCTCTCCTTACGCAAAGCCCCTTACTGAGACAAAGATACACAAAAGTCCTATAGTGAGAATATTTTTCACCCTTTCCCTTCTCCCAAGCCCCCATAAAGGTATCTCATTAGAGTGGTATAGAACCAGTTACCACCGTGAAAAGGCGGGAATGAAGCACCCCTTGCGGGTGCTCGCTCCATAGGCACAGGTCATCCGTGTAGCGGTGACCGATGTGCGATCGCCCTCGTAATATCTCAAGTGCACCACCTCTTCCTACCCCATCCAAGCCTATTAGGCGATATGCCCAACAATCGCTATAATTGCACTATTAACTAAGGAAAAGTGTGATTTTTGACACTTTTCCGCACTTAAAAGTGTATTATGACCATTAAGAGAGACATAAGTGACTACCTTATCCGGTGGAAAGACTCCCCCCACCGGAAGCCCATTCTACTCGAGGGTGCTCGGCAGATCGGCAAGACCTGGGTGATGGAGTCCTTTGGAGCCGATCACTTTGACTACTACGCTAAGTTTGACTTCGACCGACAGCCTGAGCTCAAGTCCATCTTCAGCACCTCCAAGAGGCCGGAGCGGATCCTGAAGGAGCTTGCCATCTTTGCAGACGTACCTCTCGAGGCGGGGAAGACACTCCTCATATTTGATGAGATACAAGAGTGCGAGGAAGCCCTCAACAGCCTCAAGTACTTCTACGAGGATGCACCAGAGTACCACATCCTGGCAGCAGGGAGCTTACTGGGTGTCGCCGTGAAGCGCAAGAGTATGACCGTACCGGTAGGCAAGGTAAGCCTGCTGCATATGTACCCGATTACCTTCAGGGAGTATCTCCGCACGGCAGACCCCAAGACCTTTTCCTATGTAGAGGAGATGAAGGAGCCGGAGCATCTCCCCGAGGTGATCCTCAATAAACTCACCACAGAGTATCGCCGTTACTTAGTATGTGGAGGTATGCCTGAGGCAGCCACGGCACTCCTTGATGGAGAGGGTATGGAGCGTGTGGAGCAGGTTCTACAGGACATACTGGATCTCTATGAGCTGGACTTCTCCAAGTACGCAGAGCCACGCGACATCCCTCGCATCCGGTCCTTGTGGCACTCTCTGCCCTCGCAATTGACTAAGGAGAATAAGAAATTCATCTACAAAATCATCCGGAGTGGAGCTCGATCCAAGGACTACGAAGACGCACTTCTCTGGCTCGAGGATGCCGGTATGATCTATCGGATATTCAATATCTCCAAGCCCGGGCTGCCCCTATCTGCGTATGAGGACTTGAGAGCCTTTAAGGTCTATGCGTGCGATTGCGGCCTGCTGCGCCGTCTTGCCAATCTCCCACCCTCCACCGTGATGAGCCCGAGTGCAAATTTCACGGAGTTTAAGGGAAGTCTGGCAGAGAATGCGATCCTGCAGTCACTCATGCCACTACTTGACAATCGCCATCCCTATTACTGGACCTCCGATAATACGGCAGAGGTGGAGTTTGTCATTCAATGGGGCGAGCGGATCATACCTATAGAGGTCAAGGCAGAGAATTCTGTCAGCGGGAGGAGCCTTGGTATATACACGAGCAAGTACAGCCCCGAGAAGCGCATCCGTTTCTCTCTCCGCAACCTTCAGTACAATGATGGGCTACTCAGCTGCCCCTCTCCTCTCGCCGAGTGGTTCCCTAAGCTCCTGGGTCTATAGATGTATAGCTAGCTACAGCCCCTATCGGGACTCCACTTCTCCTATGCCCGTAAGCTGAAATACGATACAATACACAAATAAGCGCTCGCAAAGGGTAAAAAATGGCCTCTATAGGTAAGCCACTTACCTAATACCGATATTAGACGATTCTAATACCGATATTAGAGTTCACTAATATCGGTATTAGAGAAATCTCTGAGGGAGGGTAGATTTTTCATCGTCTCTCATTTATCCTAACACTCCGTGTTGGTAGAGTGTCAGTAGAGGGGAAAAAGGTGTTAGTGCGTGTGGAAAACTTTTTCTCCTCTTTTGCTTGCTTTTGTGGCCGAAAAAAGGAACTCAGAAAGCATTCCGGATAGCCAAACTTTTTCCCCGAAAGTTATGCACCACTTTTCCACAGCCCCACTCACACTCTGTGCAACCTGCCAAAGTCGCTGGCGCAGGGCGTTCCTCGGGAGACTGGACTGTTTCACCAACACTTTCCACACCCTTCCTCCTACTCCTTTACAGCATTACATCAAGTCTATCTCTTAAGGTATATAATAAGAGGTAAGGAGCGGGCAGACCGGTCAAGCCACTAAGGGGAGACGCATTATATCAGTAAGTTTGCTCTGTGATGATCGGCATCAACCGACGTTATGGCAGGGATCTATATATGCAGCACTTGACTTTGAGCCACGATCAGCGAGAGAAAGCTCGCTTCATTAGCAGTAATCCATTTGCTGACTTCTCTACTCTGGAGAGCTACGAGATAGTGGATCTGGGCATCTACTGGGCCTACTACTCCGCTAAGATCGAGAGCAATACCTACACCTACGTAGAGACCGAGTGCCTCCTTAAGGACGGTATAACCTCGCTAAAGACCTACACAGAGGCCACTATGCTCAAGAACTTATACAACACTTTTATCGACTGTGTAGAGCGTATCAAAAAAGGGCGGAGAGCTAAGGCTAAATCCTTGTACTGTAATGGAGCTACACGCAATGCTGACAAACGACCTCTTGCCCCTCTCCCAAAGGGGCACCTTAAGATCACACGAGGTCAGAATAACCGGCTCTGACTATATCCCTCCATCAGACCCTATATTGATCAAGCAGAAGCTCACAGATATACTAATAGAGCAAGAAAAGTACGATGACCCCTTTGCTCGCTCCATCTTTCTGCACTGCAACATAGCTCGCCTGCAACCATTCTCGGACGGCAATAAGAGGACCTCACGGCTTGTGGAGAGCATCGTACTGATGAGCGCTCATATCATCCCGGTGCGATCTAATAGGCAGGCAGACATACTCCGATACCGCAGCGCCATAGATCACTTCTATGAAACGGAGGACTACAATCCGTACATTGACTTCGCCCTGGATATGCAGATACAGAGGATTAATGAGGTAGCGTCTCCTAAGTTCCGGTGGCGGTAAGAGAGCCATAGGGCAACGCAAAACCTTTTGGCGTGTGAAGTAGGAGCTGTATCGGGGGACGATGAGATTGCCCAACATATACAAGGCAAGGTGATCAACAACCTATATGCTCCGATAAGGAGGAGATACCACGTATCGGAGTGATATAGAGGGATATTAGCAGTGTATTGTACAGATCGGTCTTAGGCACTTCGTGGATCGACTGATGCCTACGGAGTGAGCAGCCCTATGTCTTTGCTTTGTCGTGCCGCTCCCGCTCCTTTCATCCTATTATACCTTTTAGAGAGATAGACTTGATGTAATGCTGTAAAGGAAGATGGTGAAGGGTGTGGAAAGTGTTGGTGAAACAGTCAGCCCCTCCGAGGAACGCCCTACCCAAGCAACATTGGCTGAATGGTGAAATTGTGAGTGGGGCTGTGGAAAAGTGGTGCATAACTTTCGAGGAAAAAGTTTGGCTATCCGGATGGCTTTCTGAGTTCCTTTTTTCGGCCACAAAAGCAAGCAAAATCCGAGAAAAAGTTTTCCACACAGACTAACATGAAATCCCCCTCTATTGACACTCTGCCAACATCCCGTGTTAGGATAAAAAGTAACAGTCCCGATACGGGCCCCTGAGGTAGCCTATTATGAGTCGCCCTCTCGGGTGATTCACTCTCTGCTCCCTCTTCTGATAGACACAACTGTATGTGCCTCACCCTTCGCCCGATAGAGAGCTTTAGTCTGCTAACCACCATACGCCCGCTTTGGGATAGTAATGATGGTAGGCATGATACGACAGCTACTTAGAGACCTTTGCATAATACCCCATCTGCGGCGTCACTTTCGAGATTCGGGCTTGGTCATGTGCGTAAGCACACTCCCTTCGCCCTCACTCTCAGTTCCTTGCATCTGGGGTATTCTACAAAGTTCCTGCCGAAAAAGCACCGCTTTTTCGGCGAAAGACCATTTTGCAAAGGTCTTATTTAGTGTAACCGATACGTCATATTGATTAAGGATCGTTGTAATATAGATATCCTATTATTGTGTGCGAGTTGATTGGAAACTTTATCAATAATTTTTATACACTAGAGACATTTTATGATTCTTAGGAAAGGAAGGGTACTACTGTGGTGCGTGGCTACAGGTCTTTCACTCCTATCTTACAGCCCAAAGGTTTCTGCAGTCGAATCCTTAATAAGCAGTAGAGAGGAAAGAGAGCTGACCAAAGGCACGGGAAACCTATCAGGTGTCATTCTTGATGAAACCGGGTCGTATCTGCCAGGGGCGATCCTGACATTGGATAGGGATAATAGATACACCGTTTCTGCGGCCGATGGTTCGTTTGTGTTCCTTGGTGTACCCGCTGGTACGTATACTCTGAGCGTTAAGTACATTGGTTTTGAGGAATATAGTTCGACGGTGACCGTAATTGAAGGCAAAAATAGTAGCATCAAAGTAAAGCTGAAAGAGTCTACCTTTACTACCGGAGAGGTGGTAGTTTTAGGTGAATTGGCGAAAGGTCAAGCACGTGCTATTAATACTGAGAGGAGTAATAGTAACATCACAAATATGGTCTCTGCTGACCATATCGGTAGATTTCCCGACTCCAATGTGGGTGATGCGTTGAAGCGGATCCCCGGTATCACCATGCAGAATGACCAGGGAGAAGCCCGCAACATAGTGATGCGAGGCTTAGCACCTCACCTCAACTCCGTCACCCTAAATGGTGGGCGTATACCTAGTGCTGAGGGAGATAACCGTAACGTGCAGATGGATCTGATACCCAGTGATATGATCTCAATGATAGAGGTTAATAAAACCCTGCTGCCCGATATGGAAGCCGATGCTATCGGAGGGTCGGTTAATCTAGTGACCAAAACTGCACCGAGGAGTCAAAACCTATCCATCAACATGGGTGGTGGCTATAATATGATCAGGAACAGACCAACCATTAATGGTTCGCTCACCTATGGCAATCATTTTTTTGATGAAAAACTGGGTATGGTTGTTTCGCTCTCCTACCAAAATAAAGATTATGGGTCAGACAATATTGAGGGGGAATGGACGTCCAAAGACAGCAATGTCTTTTTGAAGGACTTTCAGATCCGCAAGTACGATGTGCAGCGCATTCGCCGTAGCGGATCCATCAATATGGATTATAAGTTTAATAGCTCTCATTCCATCTACCTTAAGACGCTTTACAACTGGCGTGATGATCGAGAGAATCGCTTCCGATACCGTATGTCCAAGATGAGCTTGGAGGAGGATGGTACCTATTCAGGTCGGATTGATCGCCAAACCAAAGGAGGGATAGACAATGACCGCAATCGCAACCGTCGGTTAGAGGATCAGCGTGTTTACGACATCGCATTGGGCGGTGAACACTTATTGAGGAGCAAAATTGAGATGAATTGGGGGATCTCTTTTTCTAGAGCTTCCGAGCATCGACCCCACGAGCGGTATATCAATATGCGACAGAAGAAAGTCCTCTTTGGGCAAGACCTTTCGGATACTCGCTATCCTATGGTGACAGCACAGAATGAGTCTTTAGATAAGTTTGGCCTAGAAACGCTCTCCGAGTCTGAGCAAATGACCTATGAAAATGAGTGGGGTGGCAAGCTCAATTTCCGCTTTCCCTTTTCTGTTATTTCGGAGCAGAAAGGTCGTATCCGTGCGGGAGTCAAGATCCGATTAAAGGAGAAGGATCGTGACAATATCTACTATGAATATGAGCCTAAAACCAGCTTCCCATCCTTTACGGAGATGGATCTGGTTGAGTGGAACGACCCGAAGTTTCTCAATAGTAAAGGCTATGTACCGGGCGTATTTCCAAGCAAAACATTTCTTGGGAGTCTAGAGCTAAATGATCCCAGTAAATATGAAAGCGAGGCAATCCTCAGTGAATACTGGACAGCTAATTATAATGCCAAAGAAAATATTTACGCCGGATACTTGAGGTGGGATCAGAATGTCACTAACCGATTTGTGATCATCACAGGGCTACGTATTGAGCACACAGCGATTGACTACATTGGACATACCTTAGTTGAGGATCAGAAGGGCGAAAATGTGAAGGACAACAATAGCTATACCAACTTTTTCCCCAACTTGACTCTCAAATATGAGCCCAATAAGAGGACAGTACTCCGAGCTGCCTACTCAACCTCCATAGCACGTCCCAATTACTATTGGCTGGTACCCTATATGAATATCTCTAATGCCGACCACAATATTTCGCTTGGCAACTCAGACCTCAAGAGTACCTATGCCCACAACGTGGACCTAATCGCTTCGTATTACCCCGGTAATGTTGCTTCACTCTCCGCAGGTCTTTTCTACAAGCGTCTTAATGACTTCATCTACACCTATGCTACCAGTAGCTTTACTCACGATGACTTTGCTCAGCTTTACCCCGACCGCCACAACCCAATTCCAGAGGGTGAGGAGTGGGATTACAAGACACATCACAATGGTGAGTCGGTAGATATATATGGGCTGGAGGTATCCTACAATCGTCAGCTTGACTTCTTGCCCTCGTCTTTTTTGCGGCACTTGTCTCTGTACCTAAATTATACCTACACTCACTCCAAGGCTTCGGGTATCACTAATGAGGATGGTGAAGAGCGTAAGGGTATGATGTTGCCGGGATCTGCACCCCATACTGTCAATGCTTCTTTGGCGTATGAAGACAAGCACTTTACTGCGCGGATCTCATACAACTTTACAAGCTCTTACGTGGACCAATTGGGCAAAAATGATTTTGAAGATCGTTACTATGGAAGCCAAGCCTTTTTAGACTTCAATGCCAATTATAAAATCAAGCCTAATTTGCAAGTATTCTTTGATGCCAATAATTTACTCAATACCCCTCTCTATTACTATCAAGGCGAAAAGGATCGGTTGATGCAGTTGGAGCTTTATAAGCCTACATTTAACGCTGGCATTCGCTGGAATTTGTAATTAGCTCAGATGATTAATAGTATGATAAATAAGATGAATAGAGTACTTATTGCCCTCTGGTTATTATTGCTACCATTAGCCGTATCGGCCCAAAGGACACTCTCTGAGGTAGCTGAGGCAAGCGAGGATGGCTTTAACTTCCTTGTTATCACCGACCAGGGTCGCAATGGGTATTACGACCAAAAAGCAATAGCTCACAGTATGGGTGAGCTTGCCGGTAAAGGAGATGCCGAGTTTGTACTTACTCTGGGGGATAACTTCCACTATATAGGTTTGGAGAGTGTGTCTGACCCGCTTTGGATGACCAATTTTGAATTGATCTATGACCATCCCGAGCTACAAATCCCATGGTACCCAATTATTGGTAACCACGAACAGAAGGGTAATGTGCAAGCCATGATCGACTACTCTAAGATTAGTCGCCGGTGGGAGCTCCATAGACGCTATTATTCTCTAAGCTTCAGGACTGATGAGGGAGAGACTGTCGACCTCTTTTTGCTTGACACTTGCCCTCTAATCGATAAATACCGCAATGATGCTGAGTATAAAAGTGTGAAGGGGCAAAGCAGAGAGGAGCAATTGGCATGGCTTGAGAGTGGATTAGCCGGTAGTAATGCAGACTATAAGATTGTTGCCGGCCATCACCCAATCTACGCCGATACCAGTAAAGCGGACTCCGAGCGACTGGATATGCAGAAATATGTCGCTCCACTTTTGGATAAGTATCATGCCGACCTCTATCTTAGTGGTCATATACACAACCATCAGCACATACATAGAGATAGTAGCAGTGTAGACTATGTGGTGGTGACCTCGGGTGCTCTCTCGCGTAAAGTGAAGCCGATAGAGGGGACTCAATTTTGTAGTCCGGAGACGGGGTTTGCATTCATCTCCATCAAGAGTGGCCGGCTTACGATGTTTTTGCTGGACAAAGATGGGAATGAATTGTATCACTTTACCCGCCCCAAAGCCCCTCATACATCGTGTCGGTAAGAGTAATTTATTGGCTCCTTGGATGAAGAATCTCTAATCCATAAGCGAGTAACTATTAGAGAGAAGTCTTGCCCTTCTCGCTTATTGAGCCAAGGAAGCAAATATAATGAGACTATTGCACTGAGGCGATCTGCTCCCTTGCTTTCGGAGTTAGGGCTTTCACGTACAGAGGAGTACATCTGCTCTGGGCGTGTTAGGATAAAAAAAGAGCCGACCCGTACATTACGTACGGGTCGGCTCTATATAGATGAGTGTCAGGCGTCAGAGCTTGGCGACCTGCTCCTTGAAGCACTCTCCGCGGTGCTCGTAGTTCTTGAAGAGGTCAAAGGAGGCGCAGGCGGGTGAGAGGAGCACCACATCGCCCTCCAGCGGGTGGAGACTCTGCACGAGGACAAAGGCCTCCTCCATCCCCGTCGCATCGAAGGAGGGGATAGGCAGGGGATCGAAGGTCATGTGCAGCTTGGCGCTGTCGGTGGTGAGGTAGATCAGCGCCTTGCACTTCGCCTCCACGAGTGGCTTGATCTCCTCGTAGTCGTTGCCCTTGTCGGTACCGCCGAGGAAGAGGATCGTCCGCCCGTCAGGCATCGCCTCGAGGGCGTGGCGGGTGGCATCGATATTGGTAGCCTTGGAGTCATTGATGTACTTCACCCCGTGGAGGACGCGCGTCAGCTCCATGCGGTGCTCTATGCCGGTGAAGTCCTCCAGCGCACCGGTGACGGTGCCGTCCTCGAGGTCGGGATCTAGCCCCAGGGCGTGGAGCACGAGACAGGCGGCCATGACGTTGCAGGCGTTGTGGGGGCCCTTGAGCTGCAGGCGGGAGTAGTCGATGAGGCACTCCTTGCCACCCGAGAGACGGATGTGGATCCTGTCGCCCTCGAGGTAGGCGGCGGTGTCGGTGCGGGTGAGGGAGAAGGAGAGGTCGCGCGCCGGGCTTGGATCCCTGCGGGCGAGCATGGTGGCTGTCTCAGGATCATCGGCGAAGGTGATGGCGTAGTCCTCCTCGGTCTGGTTTTGGAATACCCTTCCCTTGGCATCGGCGTAGAGCTCCAGCTTGTGGTCGTACCGATCGAGGTGGTCGGGCGTGATATTCATCAGCACGGCGGCGTGCAGGTGGGTGTCGTACATATGGTCGAGCTGGAAGCTGGAGAGCTCCATGACGTAGACCTTGTGCGGGTCGCGGACGAGGCACTGGGCGAGGGAGAGACCGATATTGCCACACGCCACCGCATCGATGCCACACGCCTGCAGGAGGTGAGCGGTGAGGGTGGTGGTGGTGGTCTTGCCATTGGACCCCGTGATGCCTACGAGGGTGCTACCCTGGGCAACGTGCTGTGCGGCAAATTCGATCTCTGAGACGATCGGCACGCCGGCCTCGATGCAGCGCTGTACCACAGCAGCGCTGTCGGGGATGCCGGGGCTCTTGATCACCCTTGTGGCACGCTCGAGCTCGGGGAGGGAGTGTCCCCGCTCCTCGATCCGTATCCCATGCTGGAGCAGTAAGTCGCGGGTGGCATCGCGGAGCGTATTGCTGTCGGAGAGGAGGACCCTGTGCCCCAGTCGCTTCGCCAGGAGGGCGGCCCACATGCCACTTTCGCCCCCTCCCAGGACAATGGTGTATTCCATACTATATTATCTAAACTTAAGTGTCGCTATCGTCAGCACCGCCAGTACGATGCCTATGAGCCAAAAGCGGGTGGTGATCTTCGCCTCCGGGATCGGTCGGTAGGGCCGCTGCAGGAGGGCGTCTATACTGCCGTCACCGGGCTTCTGATAGTGGTGGTGGAGGGGGGTCATCTTGAAGACCCTCTTCCCCACGCCGGTGCGTTGCTTGGTGTATCGGAAGTAGGTGGTCTGGATGATCACCGAGAGCGTCTCCACGAGGAAGACGCCACAGAGGATCGGCAGGAGCAGCTCCTTGCGGATCACGATGGCAAAGATGGCGATGATGCCGCCCAGCGTCAGGCTCCCCGTGTCGCCCATGAAGATCTGTGCGGGGAATGAATTGAACCATAGGAAGCCCGCCGTCGCACCTATGAAGGCAGCAGCAAAGACGACCAGCTCCTCCGCCCCGGGGATAAACATGACGTTGAAGTACGCTGCCATCTCGATATGGGAGGAGATGTAGGCGAGGATCCCCAGCACCACACCGATGATCGCTGAGGAGCCGGTGCAGAGGCCGTCAAGCCCGTCGGTGAGGTTGGCGCCATTGGAGACCGCCATCACGATGAAGACGAAGAGCAGGCTGACGAAGATGATGGTGAAGAGCTCACTATTCTGCCCTATCCCGAGCCACGGTGCGATGGCGGAGTAGTCGAGGTTGTGCCCCTTGACGAAGGGGATGGTGGTCTGGAGGGATTGCGTCTCTACGGTGGCAAACTCGGTCACCACCCTACCCTCCTCCAGCACCTGGCGGGCATTCTCCTTGATCACCACCGCCGGGGAGGTGAGGAAGACGAGCGCCACGAGCACGCCAAGACCCATCTGAGCGACGAGCTTGTAGCGCCCGGCGAGACCCTCCTTATTTTTCTTAAATACCTTGATGTAGTCGTCTGCAAAGCCGAGTCCGCCGAGCCAGAGCGTGGCGATGATCATCAGGATGATGTAGATATTGTCGAGCCGGCAGAAGAGCAGCGTCGGGATCAGGATCGCTGCGAGGATGATCAGCCCGCCCATCGTGGGGGTGCCCTTCTTGGAGAGCATACCCTCGATGGTGTAGGGTCGCACGGCGTCGCTGATCTGCTTCTCCCTCAGGAGGGTGATAATCTGCCGACCGATGACGATGGAGACGATCAGACTGACGATGACGGCAAAGGTGGCACGGGTGCTGACGTAATTGAATACCGCCGACCAGCGGAGGTTTTGCGAGGCGAAGTAGTCGAAGAGGTAGTACAGCATAGGCTACTCGCTCCTGCGCTCCTCGTCCTCAAAGACGCGATGCACCTCCTCCACGTCGCTGAAGTGGTGCCGTACCCCATTGATCTCCTGGTAGGTCTCGTGTCCCTTGCCGGCGATGAGGATGATGTCTCCAGGCTGTGCCATGGTGCAGGCTGTGCGGATCGCCTCGCGCCGGTCCACAAGGCGGAGCGTGGAGGCGAGCTGCTCCTGCGAGAGTCCCTCGCAGAGGTCCTCGAGTATCTGCCGCGGATCTTCGTCGCGGGGGTTATCCGACGTGAGGATCAGCAGGTCGGAGTACTTCGCTGCGGTGGCGGCCATGATGGGTCGCTTGCCCTTGTCGCGGTGTCCTCCCGCCCCCACGACGGTGATGACGCGTCCGTGGTGGACCCGCTGCAGGTCGGTGAGCGTGGTGAGGACGTTATCCAGCGCATCGGGCGTGTGGGCAAAGTCGACCACCGCGTAGTATCCCCGCTTGGAGGCGAGGGTCTGGAAGCGCCCCGTCACGGCGGTGAGGGTGCTGATCTGGCGGAGGGTCTCCTCCTTAGGGGCCCCGAGCAGTCGCGCTGTACCGTAGACGGCGAGGAGGTTGTAGGCATTGAAGGCTCCGACCAGTCGCACAGAGATCTCCTCCCCGTCTATGATCAGGTCCGTCCCGTCGAGATGCTCCTCGAGGAGCCGTCCCTTATAGTCGGCACTTCGCTTGAGTGCGTAGGTGTGGACTTGGGCGCGGGTGTTCTGCACCATCACCATCCCATTCGTCTCATCGAGGTTGGTGAGGGCAAAGGCCTCCTCCGGCAGTTCGTCAAAGAAGATCTGCTTTGCCCGGAGGTAATTGGCGAAGGTCTTGTGGTAGTCGAGGTGGTCCCGGGTAAGGTTGGTGAAGATCCCGCCGGCGAAGGTGGTCCCACCGATGCGGTGCTGGTGGATCGCTATTGAGGAGACCTCCATGAAGGCGTAGCTACAGCTTGCCTCCACCATCTCGTGGAGGTACCTCTGGAGCGTCAGAGCGTCGGGTGTGGTAAGGTGGCTCGGTGTCGTCTCATCGTCGATGCGGACGCAGACGGTGGAGATCAGCCCCACGCGGTAGCCCAGCTTGCGGAAGAGCTCATAGAGGAGCGTGGCGATGGTGGTCTTGCCATTGGTCCCGGTGACGCCGACGAGGCGGAGCTTGTCGGACGGGTGGTCGTAGAGGTTGGCTGCCACATCTCCCAGGATCACGTCGGTGTGCTCGACGCGTATGTAGGCGATCCCGGGGCGATACTCGTCGGGGACGGTCTCACAGATGACCGCTGCGGCACCATGGTCGAGCGCCTGATCGATGAATCGGTGTCCATCGGTCACCAGACCGCGCAGGGCGACGAAGAGGTCCCCCTTGCCCACGGAGCGCGAGTCGGCGCATATTTGCCCGATCTCGATGTTGTCCTCCCCGGCGATCAGCTCGTGGGGGACGCCCCGCATGATTTTACTGAGTTTCATTACCTATTGTGAGATAAAGAGATGATTTTATTACTTCGGCTCCCCGAGCGTGAGGCGGATCGCTCCCCTACCCCTCAGAGGGGTGCCGGGGGTGAGCGTCTGGTGGGTAATGTACCCTCCGCGACCGCTGCAGGTGACCCTCAGACCGAGGGTCTCGCAGAGATAGAGGGCGTCGGAGGTGGCCATACCGACGACGTTGGGCATCGTATTCATCCGGATGCTCAGGTCGCTGAGGCGCTGGAGACTATCCTCGGGGAGGTAGCCGACCCAGTCGGCGCTCCCCTTGGGTCGCTTGATCCCTGTCACGTGAGCCGCCTGCTCCACACCGCTGCGGAGTCCTCCGCCCATGACGTGGGTGAAGACGGCTGTCGAGTCGCTCTGCACTTCGCGGAGGAGGATCTTGTGCTGTGTGGCGCTCACCTGCTCGGCTATGCTGCGGATCACCGCACCGGGCGCAGCGGAGATATTGCCCTTATAGGGTGCGTTGATCACCACCATACAGGAGTACTTTGGCTTCTCGGCCGGGAAGTAGGCGGCAAAGGAGTAGCGGTGACGATTATTCATATACCGCCCCGCCGCATCGATGCACTGGGCGGTGCCGGACTTGCCGGAGACGGTCACATTGGGTGTATTGATCCGCTTCCCCGTACCCTGGATCACCACGCCCCGCAGGATGCTCTGCAGGGAGTCGATGGCGGCACGTCCGGCGATCTGCTTATTGATCACCTGTGGCTCACGCTCGTAGTAAGTGCTGCCCTCGCCGGTGACGCGGGAGACGAGGTAGGGCTCCATCATCTTGCCCCCATTGGCGACGGCATTGAAGAAGCGCAGCGTGTAGATCGGGGGCATCTGGACGCTGTAGCCAAAGGAGACCCACGGCAGGGTGCCCGGTCCCCAGTTCTTGATGTCTGCCACCTGGGCGACGGCGGTGCCGGGGATCTCAAGTCGTATGGGGGAGAAGATATTCATCCCCATAAGCTTATTGTAGAAGTCCTCCGGTCGCTTTTCAAACCCCCTCAGCACCGTCTTAGCAACACCGATATTGGAGGACTGATACATCGCCTCTCGCACCGTGACGCGACCGAAGCCTCCAGCCTTCCAGTCCACGATCGTCAGCCCCTTGCGGTAGGTGTAGCGCCCGCTGCCGGTATCGACGGTGTCGCTCGGCGTGACGTAGCCCTCGTCGAGGGCGGCGAGGATGGAGATAGCCTTGAAGGTCGAGCCCGGCTCCAGCAGGTCTGCCAGCGCGTGATTGGTCCGCTCGATGTAGTGTCCCTCACCCGCCATATCGAGATTGGAGAGCGCCTTGATCTGCCCCGTCGCCACCTCCATGACGATGGCGCAGGCCCAGGTGCCGCCGTACTCCTCGAGGGCGCTACGGAGCGCTCGCTCGGTGATGTCCTGTATGGTAACGTTGATCGTCGTGTAGACGCTCATGCCATCGGTGGGGAGCTTGATCGGGTCACGGATCCAGCGTGGGGGGACAAAGATGAAGGCGTCCAGCCCCTGCTTTCCGCAGAGGACGGAGTCAAAGGCGAGCTCCAGACCGCTATTGCCGTGCGTGATGCCGAGGCTGTCAGGGTCGCGCCGGAGACTACCGATGGTGCGCTGGGCGAGCGAACCGTAGGGGCGTATGCGACGGATGTAGCGGGAGGTGGTGAAGCCGGAGACATTGCGATTGCGGGTGCGGAGGTAGGGCATCCGGAGCATCTCCTGCAGCTCGCTGTGGGTCACCTCGCGCGTGGCGACGCGCCATGAGCGGCTCCGCTTATTGTATCCCTGCATCAGGTGCTGGCGATAGCTGGCGGCGGAGCGGTCCTTGAGTAGGCTGGATAGTTGATAGGCGAGGCTGTCGACATTGGCCGTGAAGAGGCTGTCGACGAAGCCACCGGCACGGAAGTCTATGCGGGTGTCGTAGTAGGGGACGCTGATCGCCAGAGGGTGGTTCTCATCGGAGTAGATATTCCCCCGTAGGGGCTGTGAGGGCTGATTGGCGCGGCGCATATTGGCATTGAGCTTACGCCATGCAGGGGCATCTGTCGTGGCGGTGAGGAAGGTCCTGCCAAAGATGAGCACCGCCGCCACTAGCAGCATCCCACCGATGATCCTGTAGGTCCGGTAGGACTGCCGCAGTCTGTGTCTCTTCTGCTGCTCCTGCTTGGATAGCTTGTGCTCCGTCTCTTCCATCATCTATATCGCCTCTCCCACCGGCTATCGGTCGATGATAATGGGAGGATTCTTAGGGATGGAGATCTCCAGTCCTTCCTCGCTGACGCGGCTCTCTATGGCGGACAGGCGACGGGCGCCCATCAGCGTTGAGGAGGTGGATACGTACTCCATCCTCAGCTCGGTGATCTCGCGGTCCAGTCGGTCCACCTTGCTCTTCTGTCGCAAGCTGTGGTACGAATTGAAGATACTGACGAGGCAGAAGAGTGCCACTGCCACCACCCATCTCATGGTCCGCGTGTTCATCGAGCGAACCAAGTACTTCCCCTCCCAGAAGTCGCCTAAGCGATCCAGGAAGGTCTGACGATTGAGCTTAAACTTGGGCTTCTTTTGCCTATTCCTCTCCATCCTATTCTACTTTGAGCAAAGGTACCGATTTCACTTCATAATATGCTCCGCAAGTTTCGTCTGAAAAGCCTTGCCAGCAAAACCCGGTTTTCGAGTACTGCGGACGCAGTGTCCCATGGAAGGGGGAAGGGGATGGATTACGGCTCGCTGATGTGCCTATCCCGGAAGTGGTGCCAGGCAGCCTCCGCCTGAGCGCGGAGCATGGTGAGACCATTGGCGGTGCGACAGCGGTGCGCCAGCCCCTCCTCGAGGAAGGGGGTCACCTCCGGCTCGTAGGTGAGGTCGATGAGCAGCTGCCCGGCGTGGAGTGCGTCGTAGGGCAGGGGTGGCTTGGCGCCAGGGTACTTGGCACTGCCGAGTGGCGTGGCATGGACGATCAGCGGCGTGCGGGCGAGCTGCTCCGGGGTCAGCTCCTCGTAGGTGAGCCCCCGGCTCCTCGATACCGTCTCGGACGGGATGCCCATCTGCTCGAGTGCCACCCGGACAGCCCTTGAGGCACCGCCACTGCCGAGGATCAGCGCACAGCCGGGTAGAGTCCCTTCCCCGATCTCTTCCCTGAGCGAGGTGGCAAAGCCCTCCACATCGGTATTGTAGCCGGTGAGGATCCGCTCCCGGCAGGTGACACAATTGACCGCTCCCACAGCCGATGCCGACGGATCGAGCCGGTCGAGATAGGGGATGACGGCGGTCTTGTAGGGCGTGGTGACGTTGAAGCCGTCCCACCGGGCGGTACGGCGAATTTCTATGAAAAAGGGACCCACCTCCGGGCGGTCGATGAGCCGGTAGGTGGAGCCGTCGAGCCCCTCTCTCTGGAAGATCTCGGCGAAGAGCTCCGGGGACCGGCTGTAGCCGATGTCACGCCCAAGGAGACCGAGGTGGTAGACTCTCTTCATCACACCGAGGAGCGATTACGACTTTACCTCGCCCCAGCTGCTGCGGTCGAGCTTGCGGTAGTTGACCGCCTCGCCGATGTGGTGGGTGAGCACCTCGGGCGATCCCTCCAGGTCGGCAATGGTGCGCGACACCTTGAGGATCCGGTCGTAGGCCCGCGCCGAGAGCCCGTAGTGGTCCATGGCGCGGCGGAGGAGTTCGCGCCCGGCGGAGTCGATGTGGATGTACTCCTTCATCAGGGCGGGAGTCATCTGGGCATTGGTGTAGATGCCGGGGATCTCCCTGTAGCGTGCCGCCTGTATGGCGCGCGCCCGCAGCACCCGCTCACGGATCACGGCGCTCGACTCGCCCGGCTCTCTCGACGAGAGTGCCTCAAAGGGGACCGGCACGATCTCCACCTGTATGTCGATGCGGTCGAGGAGAGGCCCGGAGAGACGCCCGAGGTAGGCGGAGATCTGCCCGGGGAGGCAGGTGCAGTCCTTTGCGGGATTATTGTAGTTGCCGCAGGGGCAAGGATTCATCGATGCTACGAGCATGAAGGAGGCGGGGAAGGTGATCGTGCCGCGGGCTCGTGAGACGGTGACGATCCTGTCCTCGAGCGGCTGCCGCAGAACCTCCAGCACGTGGCGGGAAAATTCCGGCAGTTCGTCCAGGAAGAGCACCCCATTATGCGCCAGCGAGATCTCGCCCGGCTTGGGGTAGGTGCCGCCACCGACTAAGGCGACCCCGGAGGTGGTGTGGTGGGGGGAGCGGAAGGGGCGCCGCGTCATCAGTCCGCTGTCGGGGGGCAGCACGCCGGCGACGGAGTGGATCATCGTCGTCTCGATCGCCTCCTCCTTGGTGAGTGGCGGGAGGATCGCCGGGAGCCGCTTGGCCATCATCGACTTGCCGCTGCCGGGCGCACCCACCATGAGGATATTGTGATTGCCTGCCGCAGCCACCTCCATGGCGCGCCGCACCTCCTCCTGCCCCTTCACATCCGCAAAGTCGAGCATACTCTCTATCGAGGTGACGAAGTCCGCCTCCGTTGTCTGGTCGCTCACCACCTCGAGCGTCCCGGTGCCGGAGACGAAGGCGAGCACCTGCGTGAGCGTGTCGGCGGCGAAGACGGTCAGCCCGTCGACGACTGCCGCCTCCCGCGCATTGGCACGCGGGACGATGATGGCGCGGAAGCCATCCCGCACCGCATTGATCGCCATCGGGAGGATGCCGTGGATCGGCTGTATCCGGCCGTCGAGGGAGAGCTCGCCCATCACCACCACGCGCTCCAGAGGGGATAGGTCGAGGGGGCACATCAGCCCGGCGAGGACGACAGCGAGGGGTAGGTCGTAGGCGGCGCCCTCCTTACGTATGTCGGCCGGGGACATATTGATGATGTAGCGCCGTCGCTTCCAGCTGATGCCGGACTCCAGCAGCGCCGCCTCTACCCGCTCCCGGCTCTCCTTGACCGCCGTATCGGGCAGTCCGACGAGCGTGTATCGCACCCCGTCCTGACACTGTGCCTCGATGGTGATCGTGGTGGCAGAGAGCCCATTGACCGCCTGTCCGTAGATCTTGGCCAGGGCGTGGGAGGGGTCTCTCTCCTCAGCCCCCTCGCCGGGGTAGCTGAGGTCGTCCGATAGCTCGATCATTTTCTCTTACTCTTCTTCAGTGGGATGGTGTCGTGGGCGAGGATGTACCGGGTCAGCTCGGTGAGGTCCGAGGGACGATCGATGACGCTCATAAGCGTGTCTATGACGAAGTAGGCGGGGAGGCTCTCCGCCCCGAGTGTGGTGGCGATCGTCGATGCCTCGCCGATGCTGTCGCTGACGAATCGGGTCCGGCGGTCGGACGAGGGGAGGAAGGGTGCCGCCTCCTCTTGCCCGATCAGCAGTAGGAGACTCTTGACGCCGAGGCTGTCGGCAGTGTGGTAAAAGGGGCGGAGCAGCGTGCTGTCCATATCGCTCTCGCAGAGGGCCATCACCGCCATGAAGTGATCCGGCTTGATGAAGGCCTTTGTCTCCCTCTCCTCCCTGCCAAAGTGGTCGGGGAAGCGGCTGAAAGAGGTCTCGTTGCTCAGCCCGAGGGCAGTAAGGAGGTCGGTGTGGCTGTACTGCGCCGCGGAGAGCAGTCCCCTGAGGAGTGATGGCTCCTGATCGGGGAAGCGCCGTAGCCCGTCGAGGGCGTAGAAGAGGCTGAGCCGACGGCCGGTCATCCGCCCGTAGAAGTCCCTCAGGTCGGGCGTGATGCTGTCGCCCGCCTCGGTGATCAGTCGCTGCCACTCCATCAGCTCATCGGCGTAGCGCGCTCCCTCGATCTTGCCGCGGCGGTACCTCAGCTTAGTGGTGTCGGGGATCAGGACCGCCTCTATCAGTCCGGTGGTGTCGGTGAGCACGAGGAAGTCAAGCGTGTCGCGGTCGAAGTGCGCTTTATACTTCCCATCGATCGTGTCGATCCTGATGGCGGTCGTGCCGTAGGTGTAGAGCAGTGCCGGCTGCGTGCCGGGACGGAGGTCGACGGCGAGGGGGCTGCCTGCCTGATCCTTGCGGCTGCAGCCGACGAGGATCAGTAGCAGGGTGGCGAGGAGAAGGAGAGTGGGCTTACTTTGCCTCATAGGATGGTAGAGTGATGGTGTCGTAGATCAGTGCGCGCTCCCTGTCGGGGATGTCGTACCTAGCAAGGAGCGACAGGAGCGCCTCGAGTCGGGGGGCGTTGCCGGGCTTCGTATGGAGTGCCTGACGGAGTAGGGCGATGCCCTCGGCCCGCTCTCCTGTCGCGAGGAGTGCGACCCCCTCGTGGAGTGGGAGCGAGGAGGAGTGGGCGCGCTTGACCGCCTCCTCCGCCCGGCCCGTCTCGAGGAGGAGGGTACAGAGGGTCTCGGAGATCTCCCTATCCTCCCCGTCGGCGAGGAAGTCCGCTTTGTAGGCCGCCTGGAGTGTCTCCTCCGGCTCTCCCCGCTCTCTCAGCAGCCGGACACGCTCCGCCACCAGCCGGACCCTTCCCGGACCCTCCACCTGATCCTCCGCCTTGCGTATGAAGTCGATGGCGTCGCTCTTCCGACCCAGCTTCACCAAGAGTGAGGCAACCTTCTCTGCCGTACTGCTGCGCATCCCCTCCTCGCGGATCGCCTCCTCCAGTGCGTGGAGAGCCTCCTCGTCCCTGTCGTCCATCATATAGACCACCGCTATGCCGCGCCACACCTCCCCAGAGTGACTTCCATAGTCTCGCTGTGACTGCTCGTAGAGCCGCCCCGCCCAGCCGTAGTGACCATCGTGCGCCACCCGCAGCGCGAGGTCGCAGAGCTGCTCTTCGGTATAGAGGTCTGCCGCGCGGGTGAAGGGCCCGTCGAGGACGAAGGGATGTCCCTCAAAGGGATTGATGAAGTCGCCCGCATCGCTGTAGAGCGTGTAGAAGCGGTAGGCCCCGAAGAGGAAGTCCCTCATCTGCTCCCGCAGCGTCATCGGTTCGCTCTCCCTGAGGGAGACCCCTTCCGGCAGGTCCATCCGCGGGATCATCCGGTCGAGCCCGGGGATGAGGGAGAAGGAGTAGCGGTCGGAGGAGATCAGGCGCCGGCCACCGAAGAGTGCCTTGCCCCAGTTGGTCAGCATCCTCACATTGCCCTCGATCAGATCGGGATGGGTGGGGATGTAGGAGTAAAACCAGTGGGCAGGGCTGCCGAAGAAGGGGAAGCCCTTAAGGTTTTTCGCCGACGAGTACTCCATGTCGAAGCGGTCCTTCTGCATATCCCCCAGCCGTCCCATCGCGTCGGCGAGGAGACCCTCTATCTCATCGTCCCGCTGCTCATCGAGGCTGTGGTAGAAGTTTTGCACCTGATCCTCCATCGTCGCCCCCGGCATACCGCGCAGGTGCTCCCCGAGTCCCTGCAGCTTGGGCAGCACCTCCTCGGTGAAGATCCGGTCATTGCGCTCTGTGGCGTAGGTGTCGAGGAGCACCTCCACCGCCATATGGAGCTCCTCCCGAAGGCGGCGCAGGGCAGCGAGCCCCCGCTCCGCCAGGTCGGGGTAGAAGTGCAGGATCTCCCTCTGATGCCTTCGCCCGCCCATCAGTAGGGCAGGCAGGGCGATCGCCACATCGGCCGGCTCGCGATCCTCCAGCACCTCGATGAGGAGGGTCAGCTTGGCGGGGTCATACTCCTCGCACAGCCCCACGGAGAGCCCCGAGAGCAGCATGTGCCGCTCCACCCTGTCGGTAGAGCGCCGTATCGCCTCACAGTCCGCCTCCGTCAGCCGGTTGGTCGCCCAGAGGTAGTCAAAGAGTCGGTCCAGCCGGTCGTAGTAGCCCGGCTCCTGCCTCCTCAGGGGGTGCGCCAGGTCCGCCGCCAGGTCGTACCCCTCCCCGAGACGTCGCCTGGCATCTATGCAGCTTGGGGGCAGAAACCTCTCTACATCCCACGTCTCGCGGATCAGCATACGTAGCTCTCGCCCGATCTTGCGGAGTATCTCGTCGCGGGAGGGATCCTCAGCCCCCTTGGCATAGTAGTCGCAGAGGAGCCGATAGGTCTCTGTCAGCTCTCTGAGCCGGGGGCTGTCGCCCGTGGGCGTGCCGTCAAGCATCTCAAAGGCCCGGGCGTAGTGACCGCTCAGGATATCCTCAATGAGCTGTCTGCCCCTGGGTGCGTTGTAGTCAGTCATCTCGTTTTCCGAGGGGGAGAAGGGGTGTCTCATAGGCAGGGCTTAGGACTTCATTACGTGGAGGGGATCAATGTAGAAGAGGAGGCTGCAGGCGAGGAGGAGCAGACCGATGATGATGGTGGCGATGCGGCTACCCTTTCGCCCCAGGGCACGGAGCCATATCTGCGCCTGGGGGTTGGAGAAAAACCACTCTCTATTGGCGATGCCGACCCAGAGAGCCAGCAGCCCGGGGAGGACAAACATCCCCACCACCGAGAGCTCTATCAGCAGCCTGGCGGTCATCGGGGCACTCAGTCGATGGTGAGGCGGCGCGCCTGCCCGTCGTCGATGATCTCAATGTGGAGCGTGAGCGCCTCCTCGTCGAGGAGCGGAGTGACCACCTCGGGCCACTCGATGAAGCAGTACTCGCCACTGTCGATGTACTCCTCAAGGCCGATGCGGTAGGCGCCCGCCAGGTCGTCGAGCCGGTAGCAGTCGATGTGGTAGATGACGCTGTCGTCCGCGGTATGGTACTCATTGACGATCGCAAAGGTGGGGCTGCTGGTCACCTCCTGGATCCGGAGGAGCTTGCAGATCTCATCGATGAGCGTCGTCTTGCCCGCTCCCATAGGCGCATCAAAGGCCCAGACGCGGTGGTCGCCAAAGTTCTCCAGCAGCTCCTTAGCCACCTCGGGGAGTTGGTCGAGTGTATAGGTGATGTCGTACTTCATAAGTGGTCACAATCTCTTCCCACAAAAGTAGCCATTTCCCCCCTAAAGACCTTTGCAAAATGGTCTTTCACCGAAAAAGCACCGCTTTTTCGGCAGGGACTTTGCAGAACACTCCAGATGCAAGGAACTGAGAGTGAGGGCGAAGGGAGTGTGCTTACGCACATGACCAAGCCCGAATCTCGAAAGTGACGCCGCAGATGGGGTATTATGCAAAGGTCTCCCCTATTCTCCCTACTCTCCCGGGCGGTAGATCAGGGGTGACGCCATGCCCGGGTCGGACATGTCGGACAAGTCGGACGGGTCGTGAGGCACCCGAAGGGTGCTCGCTCTATGAGAATGTTGCACGAAGTGCCATTCTCGCACATTTGTTTCAAATGTGCTGAGACCCGCCCCTACCCCCTCGACCCCTGGCGGGTCGCCGAGCAGAAATCCCCCTTTCCAGAGACCCCGCAAGGTGGGGTTCCCCCTGGCGGATAGGGGGGGATCTCTAATACCGATATTAGAGATTTCTTTTACCGGTATTAGTGATCTCTAATATCGGTATTAGAGAATTCTTTTACCGGTATTAGGTGACGGGATGTTTTTGGGATAGGTCGGACGGGTCGGATGGGTCGCAATGCACCCCGGAGGGGTGCCTTCTCCATGGCTGTAAGGATCAAATGCGTCACCCCTGGGAGAGGGCGCAGGCAAATTGGCGAGGTGGCGGGAAAAAGGTAGAGATGTCTACACTACTTGTAGAGAGGAGACTGTGGGAGACCATGAGAGATAGTGGAGGGCGGGGAGGTGGTATATTCGCATCCTTTCCTATTTCATCACTACTCAGGCGTTAGGCACTCAAGTCTATACCCCGGAGGTTGATCAGGTGGTAAACTCTGCCTAGAGTGCCGGCATGGCGCTGCCTGAGTGCCTCCAGTGTAAAGTCACTCGGTGCTGCCGAAGTGAGCCCAAGTCTCTTAAATTCCATATGCTATTGTATTGGTTTGTTTCTCCTCAAATCTACACTTCTCGATCCACCTCCTGCCGGTATGCACTTACATTTGCGACTCACTTATCCCGGCCTGATCTCCACAAGAGGTTGGACCACAAACTCACACTTAGATATGACGTACGGATACATCAGAGTAAGCAGCGACAAGCAGACGGTAGAGAACCAGCGCTTCGAGATCAACAACTTCTGTAAGAGAAACGGACTCCTGGTCGATGACTGGATCGAGGAGACCATCAGCGGCACCAAGGCTTACACCAAGCGGCAGCTTGGAGACCTCCTCCGCAAGGTCACCCGAGATGATATCATCATCTGTAGCGAGCTATCCCGCCTCGGGCGAAACCTCTTCATGATTATGGAGATCCTCAATATATGTATGACAAAGGAGTGCCGCGTCTGGACGATCAAGGACAACTACCGCTTAGGAGACGACATACAGAGCAAGGTCCTCGCCTTTGCCTTTGGTCTAAGCGCTGAGATCGAGCGCAACTTAATCAGCCAGCGCACCAAGGAAGCTTTAGCCAGGAAGAGAGCCGAGGGCGTCATCCTCGGGCGTCCCAAGGGACGCAAGACGGCACCGGAGAAGCATCCCCTCTACCGTAAGAAGCAGTTGATCAAGGGACTCCTCGAGGAGCAGATCTCGCTACGCAAGATCGCCAAGATCTGTAAGTGCGACCGCAACACCCTCTCCCGCTACATCAAGGAGGTCATCTCCCTCGATAAATGAGCCTTTTTGTCCAGCAACATGCGACGCCCTCCGCCTTCACTTCCGCCCCTTGGGTCATCCTCACCCCCATCGAGCAGCGCATCAAGGAGAAGATTGAGGCTGTTGGCACCCCGCTTAAGGACTGGGACATCCAGATTTATCGTGGCGTGCTTACCGGCTGCAACGAGGCCTTCATCATCGACACTGCCAAGCGTGATGAGATCCTATCAAACTGCCAGACCGAGGACGAGCACCAGCGCACGGAAGATCTTATACGACCCATATTGCGCGGCAGAGACATCAAGCGCTACGGATACGTGGACAATGGTCTATATCTGATCAATACCCACAACGGCGTTAAGGGAAAAATGCCACGAATTGATATCAACGATTACCCTGCAGTAAAGACTCATCTGGACCAATATTGGGATAAAATATCCGTCCGTGCAGACAAAGGGGATACTCCCTATAACCTCCGTAACTGCGCATATTTGGAGGATTTCAGTAAGCCAAAAATCATCTATCCCAATATGACGAAATATATGCCT
>OASD01000123.1_pt1 | contig 46896 bp, 40 predicted proteins | sample 1475531 | NCBI WGS metagenome assembly OASD01 (sample SAMEA3360668, study PRJEB22359) | human gut metagenome | biome: ENVO:urban biome; feature: ENVO:human-associated habitat; material: ENVO:feces | place: Bangladesh | collected 2011
TGTCTGAAACAAGCTCATCCTTTGTCCACCGCCTCGCGAATGGCGTCGATGATGAAGTCGACGTCGTCGTCGGTGACCAATGGGCCCGACGGCAGGCACAGGCCGGTCTTGAACAGGCCCTCGCTCACGCCGTTGACATAAGCCGGCGAATCGGTGTAAACCGGCTGGCGGTGCATGGGCTTCCACAATGGTCGCGACTCCACGTTGCAGGCGTCGAGCCAAAGGCGCAGAGCCTCAATGTTGTCGTTTGGCTCACAGTCGGTGCGTGCCTGACTCGCCTGGTGAATCACTCCGGCGGCCCCGCCCACGGCACCTTTCACGGTAGCCTTGTAAGCCTGGTCTTGATTCTTTATCCTCACCTCAGGTGCTATCACCACGGTGTTGAGCCAATAGTTGCTTCGGCTGTCAGCGCCCGTCTCCTCGTGGAAGGTGAAGCCCTCCATGCCCCGGAACGCCTCGGCGTAGCGATGGGCAATGTGCCTATGCCAAGCCACGTGCTCACGCAACACGGTGAGCTGTCCGCGGCCTATGCCGGCGCACACGTTGGACAGACGGTAGTTGTAGCCTATGTGCTCGTGCTGATAGTAGGGGTAGCCCTCGCGTGCCTGTGTGGCGTAGAACATCACGCGGTCGCGCGTGGCCGCGTCGGGACATACGAGCGCTCCACCGCCCGACGTGGTTATCATCTTGTTGCCGTTGAACGAGAGCACGCCAAACTCGCCAAACGTGCCGCACACCTGTCCGCGATAGCGCGAGCCCAGTCCCTCGGCGGCGTCTTCCACGAGAGGAATGCCATACTTGTCGGCCACGGCCTTGATCTCGGCTATCTTCGCCGGCATGCCATAGAGGTAGACCACGATGATGGCCTTCGGCAGGCGCCCCGTCCTGCAAAGACGGTCGCGGATGGCCTCTTCGAGCAGTTCTGGGTCCATGTTCCACGTCTCCGGCTCAGAGTCGACAAACACGGGAGTGGCACCGAGGTAGCGCACCGGATGCGACGACGCGCAGAACGTGAAGCTCTGGCACAGCACCTCGTCGTCGGGACCCACGCCGAGGGCCACGAGGGCAAGGTGCACGGCAGAGGTGCCCGAAGCCAAGGCCACGACTTGCTTGCCTGTAAGGCAAGACCTGTCGAGGGCGTCTGGCCACAACTTGTCGGGGTCACTCTCGTGAGCCTGGATACACTGCGGATAAGGCTCATTCCCTATCTTCTCTTCCCATTCCGCCTGGCAAGGCGAGGCGGCGAAGCGTCCCAGTTCCTGCTCAAAGGCGTTGACATTGGGACCAAGGGGCACCACCCAGTTGGTGTCGAAAGCCTCTTTCACGTATTTCATCTCGTTGCCCGACATGTGGGCGAGGCACAATATGACGCGTTTGTCTCTTCTTTCCATATTCTTGATTTGTTTTATTCTCGTTATTCGTATTATATCCACTCTCCTCCGTACATCATCTTCCGTCCCAATACGGTGCAGACGATCATCTCCAGGTCCTTGAAGAAAGAATAGTGGCTGAGATAATACAGGTTGACCCGAATCTTGTCGGGATAGACAACCTTGTCGTTGTAGTCCATGATATTATGGATGTCGTTATCCCTTAAGTGTTTAGCAAACAATTTGATAAGCATTATTATATATTCTATTTTGTCTGCTACCATAGTTATTCTAATATTATTTATATAGACCTGGCTTCACTCGCAAAATTACGCCAAATCCGCGACATCCGCAAATTCTTTTCAATGAAATTGCTTGCGTAATGCATAGGGATGGGATGCCGGCCCTGGCATGTCCTTCATGCAAACGCATCAGACGAACCGGCACAATTGTAAAATATCATTATCCGATTAAATTAATGTCATTTAGCGTATTGCAGGGGCCGGTCATCAACCTTTCATTATTTCCAAATAAATCTCGTTGTGCGGCAATTCCTCCACCAACCTCACGCGGCTGGCCGACAACGCGCTGCGATACGAGGCCACGTTGTCGCGCGACACAGTCTCGAAAAGTCTCAAACCGATGCCGAAGCCCACCTCATTGAGCAGGCGGTTCATCATGGTGCCAAGTTTCACCCCATCACGTCCTTGTAGAACTCTATCTGGCACCGCTGCACGTAGCCACGCTCGAAGCGCGAGACTATCATGGGACGCGCCTCACGAGCCATGCGCTGTCGCGCCTCGTTGTCGGTGGCCATCAGTTTCATGGCGTCGTAGAGGGCGGCAGCGTCTCGTGGCGGCACCACGAGACCGTTTTTGCCGTTTTCCACTATCTCGCGAGAACCGTTGATGTCGGTCACCACCGATGGCAGGCCCATGGCCCCGGCCTCAAGCACCACATTGGGGAATCCCTCGCGATACGACGGCATGACGAAGCAGTCGGCCTCGGCATAGGCGCTCACCAAGTCGTCGCCGCGCTTTGGTCCAGGCGTCTCTATCGCGTCCATGGCATCGATGATCCGACGCGTGCCTTGGCTCAAGGGGTCAAGCTCGGTCTCATAGTTGCCCACCAACACGAGCCTTGTGGCTGGCTGTTCCTCATGCAACCGCGCGAAAGCCTCCACAAGCTCGTTTATGCCCTTTTCGCCCACGATGCGGCCCACGAAGAGAAAGGTGAACGCGCCAGAGGCCGCTTGCGCGCCAAGGCGCGACGGGTCAAACCGCTCAATGTCCACACCCTTCACGTTGCCATGCCCGAGCACGCGCATGGGCTTGCTGGTGATGCCGCCATGCTGGAGGTCGTGCATCACGCCCTTGCCCTCTGGTATGACGTGGGTGGCGCAGGCGCAAGTTATGCGGTCGGTCATCATCAGCAGCCGACGCTTCAGGCCAGTGGCCGTGGGCCACACCAGTCCGGTGAAGGTATGCACGCGCACCGGCACCCTGGTCAGCCACGCCGCTATCATGCACAGCAGTCCGGCCTTGGGCGTCATGGAGTGGACCACCCACGGGCGTTCCTTGGCCATGACGATGACGAGCCTCACGAGCGACACCAGGTCGGCCACGGGCGATATGCGGCGGTGCATGGGCACCGCCACGCAGTGGAACCCGTCGTCATGGCGCAGGCTGTCGAGTTCCGGACCAGGCGACGTCACGGCCACCATGTCGTAGCCCATCGCCCTCATCTTCACCATCACGTCGCGGCAGAAGGCCAGCGACTGCGCCGACGTGACGGCCCTTAATATCTTCTTCTTGTTTCTCATGTTTTATATGGTTGCTGCATCGTCCATGGTGCAGGGGCCGCAAATGTCACCGCATTGACGTGTACACCGCCTGGTAACGCTCTGCGGTATTGGCTATGTCGAACTGGCGGGCGCGCTGCCAACACTTGTCGGCCACGGCATCGTAATAGGCGCGGTCGTCGTGGAGGCGCGTCAGCTCATCGGCCACGGCCCTGGCATCGCTCTCGGGGAAGAGCACGCCCCAGCCCTTGGTCACCTCGCGCAAGCCGTTAACGTCGGATGCCATGAAAGGCTTGCCAACGCTCATGCCCTCGATGTTGGACAGCGAGAGGCCCTCCCAATGACTCGCCATGCACACCACGTCGGTGCTCTTCAGCACACGAGGCACATCGGTGCGCAAGCCCCAAAAGCGCACGCGAGAGGCCACGCCAAGCTTCTCGGCCAACGCCTTCACCTCGTCCATGCGCACACCGCGACCCACAAGCCACAACTTGTGGCAATCGGGCAGCATGGTCATGGCCCTGACGAGCGTGTCCTGGTCCTTGGCATCACGGAAACCTGCCACCATGGTCACTACGAAGTCATCTTTTTGTCGCCCCGTCACGGCATCGGGCAGTGGCTCGGCATCGTGGAAGGCGTTCACGTCAACACCGTTCTCTATGGTCAATATGCGGCCATAGCGACTCGACCGCCTGTCCATCCACTCACCGCCCATATACTCTCGAAGCTTGTCCTCGGCCACCTTCGAGATGCATATCACGTGGTCGTAGCGGCCATACATCCAGCTCTCGACGGGGGCATACCACTTCCAATTGCGTTTGCGGTTGGAAGTGTTATGCTCTGTCGAGCAGAGCTCGACAGAGCATAACACTGAGGCCAAGGCCACGAAAAGCTGTGGCGAGGAGTTGTGGGTGTGCACAATGTCGTAGCGGCGCATTATGCGCGCAAGCTTTACCACATACAAGGGGTTGTAGAAGCCCTTGCCAAGTTTCCATATCCTTATGCCTGGATTCTCGCGGCGCAGCCGCTCCATGAGCGGTGTCTCCACTCCATTGAACAAGCACACGTCGACCTCATCGCCCATGGCGCGCAACCGCGACACGAGGTTCACCACCAAGGTCTCGGCGCCACCCGTGAGCAGCGAGGTTATCACTTGCAGTATTTTCATCTTTTTTTGTTTATGCTTTGCAGGGACCGGTCTTGTGCCGGCCCACGAATAATGTTCGACCGATGATTTACAATTGTTAGTGCATTTTATTTGCGTAACGCATTGCCATCGCGCACATGCATCATCCAGCCCAGGGGGCAGAGCCAATGCCAACGCAGGGCCACACGCGGCACCACTGACGTGGCCGTGCGACAATGCCAGAACCGCCAGAAGTTGATGGCGGCCTTCACCTTCACCAAGAACGGCACGGGACACTCGGTGAGCTCGGCATAGGTAAGCATTGACGCGCTCGGGTTGCGCATCCTCGCCCTCGTGATGCCTGCCGTGATGCCGTCGGGCTGGTAGTCGGCAATGTATATAGGCTTGTTGATGTATCGCAGCCTGTATCGCCGCGCCATGCGAAACCACACAAGCTGCTCGGGGCAGAAACGCTCGCCAGCGAATTCAGGGAACGGGAACTCTCGCAACACCTCAGTACGGAACACCTCCTTCATGTCGCCCGTGACGTGATGGCGATAGCGAATGTCGATAGCATTGCAGTCTATATGCTCTTGAGGCAATCCAGAGCCTATCACCTCACGAGTGTCCATGGTGATGTCGAGACCGGCAATGCCGGCAAACGACTTGTCATCAGAAATGTCGTGCCATGAGTTTGCCACGGTCTCCAAGGCGTCGTCGATGAGCAGGTCATCGCTGTCGGCTATGAAGAGCAGCTCGCCACGCGCACGCTCCGCGCCAATGTTTATTGCCATGTGCTTGCCGCCGTTCGCCTTGTAGACATAGCCCATGGGAAAGGCTCCGCCACACTTTTCTTTAAGGTTTGCCACCACCTCTCGTGTGTCGTCGGTTGACCCGTCGTCCACCACAATCCACTCGAAAGCCTTGCTGGTCTGGCGCAGCAAACTGTCAAACAGCCTCGGCAGCAGCGAAGCACGGTTGTAAGTAGGAGTGAGTATTGTGATAAAAGGGTATTTCATTGTCATGATAGATATAATATTCCTTATAATAGTACATTAACAGAAGGCAATGGCACAATCCACAAATTTATTGTCATCCGGATCTTCTTGTATTAAATTGAACTCAAAATAGACTGAGACAAGACAAGTAAAAGGATTGCAAATAAAAGAACCAAGAATCATCTATTTATTTTTCAGCGAAACACGAAGCGCGAGGCGCATAGCCTTACCCTGTCTATCAGCCAGCAAGCCAAGAACACGGCCACGAGAAACATGGAGATTGCAGCCACCGTGACGAGGCCTGACGTGGAATTGTAGATGGACTTAACCGCCATGGCAAAATAATGGAACACCAAGGGATCGAAATGGATGATGTAGACGGCGAAGCAAGCCGTGGCAAGACTGTTGACCAAACGGCTATGGAAGCGCAGATGGGAGAAAGCATTGAGCAATCCAATGGCACCAACGATCACCAACGGGTTGTCGTAGCGCAGCATGCGAGCCCAATTGCCCACCAAGACCAATGCCACCACGCTTACCGTCGTCACGACAGCAAGGCTTGCCACATACACCAACCCACCATGCCGCGACAAAATGCGGACAGGATAAAGCCGAAAATAGCGTGCTGTGAGATAGAGGCCAAAAAAGAAAGTGATGCTGTAACCACTAAAATAGTCCAGCGTCCCAGATGCCCAACAATAGTAGCACTGGAAAACATAGAAACCGACCAGCAACAGCTGAAGCTCTCGCTTGGAAGCCTTTTCCACGAATGCGTTGAGCACAGGCGAGAAAATGTAAAGCCCCACGTAGGCCATCACGAACCAGTACTCATCAGTCAAGGCGAGGCACACCTTAATGTCATGCATGTTGAACGTAGCGTTGCCCGTAAGAAGAAAGACAGCATAGATGCCCCACAACAGGAATAACACCTCGAAGAGCAGCTTTGCCAGGCCTTTAGGCTTGGCATGTATGCCAAACCAACCGGAAATCATCACGAAGATGTTGACACCATACACTGCCATTGCACCGAAAAGCATCCGGGCTATCGAAGGAGCCGGGACTGAAAACACTTCGGCCCTTGATGGCAACCCGAGCACCCTCGCGTTGGCATGGCACACCAAGACCATGACTATGGCCACTATGCGCAACAGTTCAATGCCCGACTGCCGCAGGTTGTCACTCTTCTGTTTGTTGTTGCTTGTGCACATTGGTGTTGCCGATGTTAAAATCTGTCTTGAACCTTAACGGTTCCCGATATAGCTTGTTGAAATCATACATGTGGTCATACTCATAATATCGCCAAGAGTAGTCGTTGTCGCGCACTCCGTCGCTCAAGAATGTCTTGTAGGGATAGAGATTCGTCAGCGGTGGCGTTTGCCAGGCCATGTACACACGTACATAGAGCAGCAGCGACACCACAATCATCATGGGCCCGAACATCTGCCTGCGGTCGCCCTGCGTGCAAATGTAGGTAATGGTGGATATGATGCCTATTATGTAGTACCAGCTCAGGCGACCGCCATTCTCAGAGCGGATGAAGAAAAGAATTATGGCGCAAAACACGAGAGCCATGTTGAGCATGAGTATGTTTACGCGACGGTTGGGTATGCTCGCATAGCTTTTGATGATGAAATATAGGAAGAACGCCGCCTCAAGCAGATAATCGACGCGGAAACCGCCCGAAGCATTGTATTGGGCATTCTTGGCTATCATGCTGTTGGCGTCGCCGTAAGCATGGAATATGGCATTAGGTATTGGCGAGATGCCTATGACGAGAGCCACGCCCATGACCGCTAATATCGTCTTGACCGAATATTTCCTTATCGGCACGAAATATATGGGAAGGAACACCAAGGCCGACTTGTGCAACGTGGACGCAATGAACCAGACCAAGAGAAACTTCCACAACTGACGCTTGAGTATGTAGCGTATGCTGAGCCATGCCACAGTGGCGCCAAGCACCTGTCGCAGGTAGGTGAACGAGAAATAGAACCACAAGGCCATGAAAAGCATGAGAGCATAGGGGTAGTTGACGCAATAGTCGCGCAGCGACTGATAGAGCAGGACATAGATGAGCAGCGTCAGCACGAGGATGAAGATGTAGCGATTGGCCGTGAACCACGATATGATGATGTTGAGCCATATATAGCCCGACTCACCTGGGAAATAGTTGAACACGCCTCTGTCACCATAGGCTTGCCCACTGGTGGTGACGTCGGCAATGCTATCGAAAACCTCGCCATAGATGTAGCGGTCGTAGCCGCCAAACATGTCGCTCATGCCCACGAAAAGGGCTATCAAAGCCAAATAACCAATAAGGAAGACCTTGCTTCTTCCGTCACCGGAAGTCTTGAACGCGATGAGCGGTATGGCGAAAAGTATGAGATAAAGCCACATAAAAAAGATGTATTTTTGTCTTGTTGATATTAAACATTAGCCTCAGGCGTGCCATTTGGCCAAAATAGTGACCGCGCGCATGCCGCGCTGTCATGGGTGGCCAGCACCCGGCTCCGCCCCTTGGCCGCCATGGCCTCATAGCGCGACACGTTTGCCGCTATGTCGCGCAACCTTGCCACGGCCTCATCGGCATCGTGGAAAAGCACGCAACTGTCACCATCTGTCACGTCTATGTTCTCAAGCGCGAAAGGAGAACCCATCTCCAACAGTCCGTTGGCTATGGCGTCGAGCACCTTGCCTTTGGTGCCGGTGCCCACGTCGATGGCGTTGACCTGTACGTCGTGCCTCTGCAGCTCCTCTATATAGTCGGGCGCGAAGGCTATGTGTTGGCATGTCCACCCTGCCTTGCAAAGCCTGTCGGCCCATGTCTCCCAGCCTTTGCCGAGAAAAGTGACCTCGAAGGCCGACTTCAAGTATTCATCGGTCAACATGGCCAGTAAGAGCCTATCGCTGCCACGACGGCAGTAAAGGTCGTAGCGCCCAGTGAAGAGCAACCGCACCTTTGGTTGGTGGAAGCTAATGGTCTTGTCGCGATGGGCGTATAAAGGATGAGGCTGGAACACGGCGTTGGCCTCTGGGCATATCTCCCGGAAAAACGCGGTGTCTTGTCGGCCCACGAAATTGAACATGGCATGGCTGTGGCGCATGGCGCGCTCCATGCCTCGATACTGCCAGAAAGCCCAGGCGTAGCGCAATATCTGAGGCAAAGACCTCGTGGCGAAGTCCTTGCCAAGCAAGCGGTGATAGTACAACGACTCGCAGTCGGGCATGGTAGCTACAGCCGGCACATCTGGGAAGAAGTCGGCAAAATGGGCTATCTCCTCTCCGTAAATCCACAACTTGTCGGGAGCGAAAGCCCGTATCGCCGCCCGCACCTTGGCATGAAGGCGTAGATAGCGAAGATAAGGATAGCGCAGCAGCATGCGCAGCACGGCCACGTGGAGCCTGAACATCCAGGCCATCCACCAAGGCTGGCGCAAGATGTGGATCTTCACGCCGAGGGCGCGCTCCGTCTCCGCCACGTCGGATGGTGGTATATGATTGCTATTGTAAGTCCACACATCAAACCGCGCGTCCTTGCCCGCACCCTTGATGAGATGGTAAGGCAAGGCGGATGCCGCCCCACGGTTGTTGAAGGTGGGCATAGGTATGGATATCAGTGCTATTTTCATAGTATGAAAAAATGTTTTGCGCGACTGCATTTGTAGTAAGCATGGTCCTATCTCCTTTATATGTTTCAAAAACTTGCCGCTAAGATAGCCTTTTTCTTGTTATCCACAAAATAATTTCAAGATTATTCCACGACAATTCACGAAAAAAAACGCCCAAGAAACCCACGCTTTGCCCAACTGGTTTTTCATTACCGCCCGGCAGCGATGTCTCCCAACAGGCTTCGCCACTGCCCCACTATCGTTGGCAAGGCAAAGCGATGCGACAACCGCTCCGCGCAAAGTCCCATCTTTCGGCGCAAGGATTCACTCGCCATCAACTCGGTTAGAGCGTCTGCCATTTTTTTCTCATCACCCACCGGACTGATAAGGATTCCACTCTCGCGGTCGCTGATGATTTCAGAAGGCCCGCTCTCGCAACTAAATGACACCTGTGGAACAGCGCAAACAGAAGCTTCACACAGCACCAAGACGAAGCCCTCATACCTCGATGATAGCACCATAATGGAATGGCGGGCAAATTCTTCAGACATGTCATTGGACCTTCCGCGCAAAAAGACTCTGTCGCCAAGCGACAATTCATCGATTTGTCGTTGTAACGACTGGCGCGAATCACCCTCACCATAAATGTCAAGCGTCCAATCAGGATATAACTCCGCTACGCGTTTCCATGCTGATATCAACACGTCAAAACCTTTTTGAGGATCAAGCCGGCCAACGGCAATGACACGTTTAGCGGTGTAATCTGGCTCATTCGACTTAGTAATCGTGTTTGGATTGTAAATTTGCGAGACATTAGACATATGCCTCCGCCACCAACGTTTCTACATAGTCAACATCCACATAATCATCACTATATGCAAACATCACAAAATCACCTTTCGAAGCATCAAGCCCCTGGTTGCGCGCTGTTGCAGATCCTTTATTTTCTTTATTTATTATTATAGTCACATCTGAATGACGTTTGGAATATTTTGCGACAACTTGACGTAACACGTCTAAACTTTTATCCTTGGAAGCATTATCCACAAAGACATAGTCAATATTTGGATAAGTCTGTTCCATTAAGCTCACAGCACAACGTCTTAAAAAACCTTTGTGTTGTAAACAGGAACGACATAGGTCACTCTCGCCATTCCTATCATTCTGTCAGCATACATAATTCTTCATATTACTTTAAGCATACAAGCACATAGTTGAATATATTGCTCAGTAATTCCTATGTACCAACTGAATAATTTTATAAAAAGAACGGGCCACCATGTAAGTAAAAGGATCCATCCACTTACGAAGCACATACAGATGGCCTTTAAGGCGCATATTGTTTGAGCGTTTGGAAGGCACTGAGCTCTTACCTTCCAAATGGATTATACGTGGCGTATTTATAAGCATGCGCCTGTATCCATTGCGCTTCATACGATATTGAAGCTCACCTTCCTCACCATACATGAATATATTCTCGTCGAAACCACCACATTGCTCATAAGCCTCACGCAAAAAGAACATGTCAGCACCTGTAACGCACTCTACGTCACGATTGTTCCATGTTGGAGAGTAGTCCTGCGGATGGATTTTGATTTTGAGGAAATGACCTATCGTAAAAGATGGAAAGAAGAAAAAACTTGTACGGTATGAGCCATCGTCTCCGACGAGCCAACTGCCATACACGGTCTTTGGGTCATGTTTTTGGGCAAATTTGAAGAACTCATAAATGGCATTGTTAATCAATAAAGTATCGGAATTGAGCAAGAAGAAATATTTTCCCTTAGCTACTTTCATCCCAAGGTTGTTGCCATAACCAAATCCACCATTCTTCTCAGAATATATATATGTGATGCGCTTATCATGCCCGAAGTACTCCCTTGACCCGTCGTGCGACGCATTGTCAATGAGTATCACCTCAAAACTTATGCAATGGGTCTTCTCAAAAACACTGTCTATGCATGCCTTTGTCAACTCAAGCGTATTGTAATTGACAATGATCACGGAAACATCGATATTATCATTTTGCATTATTAAGCCCTATTATTTCTTTGTAAATACATATTATGCGCTCTGACAACAATTTAGGATCATGTCTTTGTTTACTTATCTCTCGTTCTCTCAACGATATCCGTTCCAATAAATCTTTGCGTTTTGAGAGATTCATTATGTTGAAAGCCAAGGTGTGGGCTTCGTTATAAGGATAAAGGAAACCAGACACGCCATTCTCCACCAACTGAGGAATGCCACCTACGTTTGTAGCAATCACAGGTGTACCAATCAACTGAGCCTCACACAACGAATTGGGAGAGTTGTCGATTATTGAAGGATGGACATAAAAGTCGGCCATAGCCAACTCATCGGCTATCTGCGAAGCATTCAACCTGCCAATGAGGTTAATGTTTACATCCTTACATTTGATGTCATTCAAATTTTCAAAAAAAGACATTTTGTATGCATCGCTCGTATATCTCCATTCAAAATCGAAATGGAATTGGTTTTTCAATAACCATGCAGTTTTCAACATTATCTCATTGCCTTTAAGTGAGCCTGCATTTCCAATCGTCACCAATCTTATCTTTTTGTCATTATTGAATTTCCACCTCAAACTCGATGAATAAATTTCATCTCTAATGGCCTCTGGGCATGGGAAATATTTAGCATCTGATTTGCCATAATATTTCACGATGTTCTTGTCCCAATCCGTGCGTCCCATGAAATAATTGTTACAAGCCATCACTTCCATTTCCAACTCCCGATTTTCCTTTTCAATGGAAAAACTTTTCCTATGGAGAAAAACTTTTAAAGGATTATACCTGAAATATTTCCAATAGTCAAGTTTGTGAATCGCCTGCTCTTCCATGAAATCATAAATATTAATATTACCCATCATGTGTATCACTACAGGCACATTTACCTTGGCAGCCAACAAGCCATAATGCCAACGTTCCGTACCGAAGCAATGGATTATATCTGGCTTGAAATCATCTACAACATTGATAAAATGAGGCATAAGCTTTTCTATCCTTGTTCTTGGCGAACTTGACTTGTCACCAATACTGATAGGATAATAAGAAACACCATCCTCTTTTTTCTTGCCAGACTCACTGTACTCGAAACAAATTCCCAAATCAACATTCGGAAGATATTTCATAAATATCCTCTGCAAGGCTTCTATCCAACTGCCCGTATTGACGACATGGAAGCAACCTGGCGTAATAGCAAACCATAAAACTCGCATTCTCTATGATTTTTTCTAATGACAATATTATCCTCTGTTAGAACACTTCTCCACCAAATGTCAACAAAACAACCTAATCCTGCGTTTAAATGGCATAAGAGACAAGTCTGACCACCTCATATCTATAAAAAACTTGCAAACATAATCTCTAACATCTTTGTCCAAGACATCTCTGTTCACATACAGTTCACGCAAATATATGTCGAACAATAAAGACATGTGCAAAGGATAAATAGGATGGTATAATTTTCTGTTTTTCTCTATAGTCTTGACCCAAGTAAGCAGATTCTTGATTCTTAAACTCGTTAGTTCCGCATCCTCATTCTTTGCGGAAGATTTTCTGTCCGTGTAAAGATAATGCCCTTTGGGACAGAACTGATAGGTCTGCACCCTTGTCATTACAGAGAGAAAGAAAAACAAGTATTCACCCAAAGAAAGATTTTCTTCGAAACTGAATTCTTTTACTATTTTGCTTTTTATAATCTTATTCCATACAGCGTTTATGCCATGACTGACATAATATGAAAACAATGATTTTTTATTTAAAGTCCCTGCTGAAACAGCATGAGTGGAGACTACATTGCCCTGTTCATCCAAAACAGAATACCCTTTTTCAATGACATCAGCATTAGCCACGGATTCGGGTATGCTCAAGAAGTCGGGACTTACAGAATCGTCTGCATCTATAAAAACAGTCCACTCTCCATCAACAAGTGGAATGGCGGCATTTCTTGCGCTACTGACTCCACCATTCCGCTTATGCACGACCGTAATCCTTGTATCATTGACCGCGTAAGAATCACATTTCTTGCCAGACGAGTCGGTACTACCATCATCTATAAGCAATATTTGCAAATCGGTATTCTTGCTTGCCATGACAGAAGATACACAATTGTCCAAATATTTCTCCACATTATAGACCGGAATTATTACCGATACCTTTGCATTTGACATAATCTCTTTACCTTGCATATTAGATTAGAATTTTCCAAGCACCCAGTTCAGGTACTTATGATTGAACAGCCATATTATGAAACTTGTAAAAAGGCATACCATGACAACACTCGACACCATCAACATCATTGAGCCAACAAATCCATGAGCAAGCAAGGATTCCTTCATCAAATTAAGCATTGTAACAACAAAATAAAAGTGTGTCACAAAAATAAGCAAAGAGCCTCTTCCAAAATACTCTATTGATGCATTCTTATTAATAAGTTTACACAAATGGATAAAAAATATGGAACCTGTTACCGAAAGCAACAAATATAAGGGATATTGAGCCATTGTGCAATTAAAACCAAACGTGACACTTGGAACTTTACCAAACAACTTAATTGACAACAAAGTGACAACAACAAAAACCGCGGTGCTTATTATGCCAACACTTCTCTTGTTCATAAATGATTTACATTCTGAGCCAATCCACAGAAACAGAGTCAAGTTGAGTATCTCCTTATAATAGAAATAATTTATTTGACTATTCATTTCATTGAAAACAGTTGATAAGAAAGACAGAATAACAAGTGTTGCCAACAATATGTTTTTCTTCAAATAGTGTAACAAGAACCAGTATATTATCTTTGAGAAGAACAAAGCTGAAAGAAACCACCAGCCACTACCATAAAGCAAAATTGAGCGAGCGGCATCCGCTATATCAATTTGTGGCAATTTCATTAAAGAAAATATAGTAAAGAACCAAGCAGGGATCATAATCGACTTGAAATTACGCCATACATAATCGCCAAACTTTCTGTTGAAATTGGTGCAATAACCTGTAATGACAAAAAAAGCCGGCATGAAAAATGATACCCAAAAATTCTGTATGGGCATAATCAAGTCAATGTCACAATCTTTCAGACTTTCATTGTTATAAATGAATGTATGATGGATAATGACCAACAACATTAATAGACCTTTGGCAACATCAAGATAATGCAACCTTTCTCTGATTTCTTTCATATTTCAAATTGTTATACGTTTATTACCTTATCTGACAGGTTGGAGCATAATGACATTAATGATTGACTTTAGAATTATAAGTATCTTAGTGTATTGCCGTTTACCACGACGCTATTTGCTGGGATGTCTTTGGTTATCACACAATTTTGCCCTATTGTTACGTTGTCACCAATTGTCACTGGACCAATAATTTTTGTTCCCGCCCCAATAAATACGTTGCTGCCAATTCTCGCGGCTCCACCACCAGGAACTTTATGTCCTATCAACACTCCTGGATAGAGAGTGCAATTCTCACCTATTTTTGTTTCTGAGTTTATAATTATAGATCCCCAATGATAAATGGTAAGCCCCTTGCCGCAAACATTGGGAGGTATTTGGAAACTTGTAATACGAGAATAATTGCGAAGTTTTCTGAGCCACCACAACCATAGAAACTTGTTTATTATACTAAGCGAAGAGTTTTGATAATGCTCTACGTGTCTTAATGCCTTAATATAAAGCCAAATATATTTTTGCTCACTTATTGGGTTTGAGAATAAATTATATTTCCATCTATTTAACCAACCGTTATTCTGACTGCTGAAATTAACGGCATCTGCCCTTAACCACTCTTTAATTTTATCCATATAGTTTATGCTTTTGCATGTCACTTGCGGGCAAAGTCTAATAAAAACTTCCTCATATTGAGCAAATGCGCGAAGCGCTGCGCGCCAGCTTGAGTGAGATGAATGCCGTCGTGACTGAAAAATTTATGATTTGGAGTAAAATACGGATACTGGCCTTTGGACAGCTCTATACACGCCATCATGTCTATAAAATGCTTACCAAACAACTTACGCTCGTCTATATTCAACGAGTCGTCATACCGAAACGTCTGGTCATAGCCTGACAGTCCGAGCAAGATTCTATCATAGACATTACCATTGCACTTACCGAAGCCTTTGTGCCCCACACGGTAATACTGATGATTGGCTATTTCCGGCATTGCCCTATGAAAATTAAACGGCCCATTGTTGGCCATGAAGATTATGTCAGCCTTTTTTGCTCTTGCCAAAGCCACACTGTCATCAAGACTGTGTACCGAGATATTGTATGACGTTAGTGCTCCGCTTTCCCTTAGGACATTAATCCAATCACGTGCGAAGCTGTCGCCTAACACGAGGATGTTCTTCTTGTTGTTAGTTGGGAAATCAGTGTCAAAAACATTGTTGCGAGAGTTGTAGTCTTGACTCTGAAAAGACGTATTGTCCTTGCTTATTCCAAGTTCCGGCACGTCCCTTACTATGCCATTCTGTTTGTAAAAGCGGAAACCAACCATAACCAACGCTATGGCAACCAAGGCGTTTAAGCCAACGACACTCAAAGAGCGCATCTTGTTCGAGGTCATCCAGTTAGTGAACTTCTGCTCAAACAATGAATAGCTCGCCAAGCCGATTGCCAACGACACCGCCAATACCACACTATATGACAAGACATTGAATGTGGCATCGACAACATAGCGATAGAACGCGAAGATAAATTGATGCCAAACATAAATACTGAAGCTCGCCCTGCCAAGCAATGTCAAAGCAGAAAGCCTAAGACGGCAACATGATCTTTCCGCATCTATATTGGCGATTATCAGTGCTGTGGCCATGGCAGTAAGAACAAGCCGATAGGCATTTGACGCGAAATTGACATTGACACATATCAATAAACAAATAGACAACAACGCCCAATACACTTTTTTGTCGCCAACGCCATGCTTGGGCCTTATGGCCACATACGCACCCAATGCAAATTCCCAGTACCTGCATGGCAAAAGGAAAAACTTGAAGGCATCCGAACTACAACCCAGCAGATATGCCAAAAAAGACATTACCCCTCCCGCTATTATTATGAGATTCAAAGCTCTATCAAGCCTCACCTTCATCTTGCAGAGTAATGATATGGCCAAGGGGTACAATAAGTAGAACTGGAGCAAGACCGCCAAATACCAAGTATGCATCAAAGGTTTGAAATCGTTGCTCGTATCCCAATAATTGCCACTTGTGATGTATTGTACGAAATTGTTGGTGAAAGTAAGCGTTCCTATCGTTGTCTCACATGTGTTCTTAAAATTGTCTGGCAACTGCACGAAATAGGCGATAACAAAAGCGCATGTGCACAAGAGCACGACAAGCGGGAACAGGCGCACAATGCGCTTGAAGAGAAAATGTCCATAGCTAAACGCCCCTTTGCGATTGTAAGCCCCAACCACACTCTTAGTGGTGAGGAAACCGCTAACTACCAAGAATATCTCCACACCCAAATAGCCATACTCAAACAGTCCCAAATGATACAATACTACTGCAAATATGGCCAAGCCCTTAAGCAGGTCAAGCAAAAAAAAACGTTGTGGCATACTATTTTTATGATTTTCTTACCGTTTCAACATCCTCGAAATAATGTTTCAAATTAATTGACGTGAGCTATTATACTGTTTTTGTTTACAAATAGATTAATCAACCTACTAATACCATTTTCGAAGAATAATATTCCTACAAGATTCTAGAAATTTTCCTAACCGAGGATAACCATTAATTTTCAACAGCGAAATTATACCAACTCGCATCCCATACTTATCACGCAACTTCATATAAGGCTTAGCTTTTTCATATTCACCTGCAGATAATAATAGGTGATACAAGATATCTGCCTCGCGTTTTTCAAAAGCCTCATTATACTTATATTCAAACAATTTGTTGAAACTGTCCAAAAGTACTTTTTCATTCTCGTAATGTTTCAATTTTGCCTCTTTTGATTCCTGTGCAGCCTTTGCTGTCCATGAGCCAATCGACATAAAGCGATAAACACAAGTTTGCTCATTCAAATAATATGCTTTACCGCTGTATGCTCCCCACATTTGTAGAGGATAGTCACCACAATAAAAACATCTTGCCTCATTTGGCATGGCAAAATAGATTTTACCTCTCATCACAATAGAACAGGTAGGAATAAATTCGCCACCTCTGACAATAATATCATCCAATGGAGATTGGCAATCTTTGCCATACCGGCAATATGGTTTTCTAATCCCATTGGTTTCTTCAAAAGCATCTGTCCAACACATTGAATAATCTGGGTGCGCTTCCAAGAAATCCACTTGTTTCTGTAATTTCAAAGGGTCTATCCAATAGTCATCGCCTTCACACCAAGCAACATACTTGCCATAAGTATGCTCATTCATTATGCGGTTAAGAGAACCGTCATGCTTGGAATATTGGTTTTCGGTCTCCAAAATTGGCTTTATAATATCAGGGTATTTCTCGGCATACTCCTTGATTATAGCTGCCGTGCCATCAGTCGAGGCATCATCGTGCACTATAGCCTCAAAGCGGAAATTCGTCTGCTGCATCACGAATCCTTCCAGGCAGTCGCGAATGTAAAGTTCCTGATTGTAGGTTATGCAACGGATGGTGACCATCAGTGGTTTATCATTATCCATGTTTTTCTATTGTTTTGTCTATGTAGATGTTTTCTTTTTTGCAAGGCTCACGTGTTCTACTTTCTCCTCACCATTCCTATCACCTCCCTCAGCTCAGGGAACTTAAACGCGACACTGATGCCAAGATATACGGCCACACCAGCAGGAATTCCCAATATAAGCTGAAGGTAGACGCTATTAATGACAAGTGTGAGCGCATAGACCATTCCCCCCATGGCAAACGATGCGAAAAGCACTGGAGTGAGGTCACGCATCTGGCGTATAAAACCAACATGTATGAGCTTGCCCGTGTAATAGGTGTTTATCACCAAGCTAACGACGGAGGTGAATATCATGCCCCAGCACATGGCGAGCACGCCAATAGGTATGGTGACGCACATCACGAGGGTCAGCATCACTTTCTTTATGACCTCGAGGCGGAAGAAGAGATCGGAACGCCCTTTCACCTGCAGCAGGTTGAGGTTGATAGCGTGGATTGGATACCACATCATCGCCACGCAGATAATTTGGAGGTAGACGACACACGGCTCCCATTTGGCCGTTATCATCACTATTATCATCGGGCGCGCCACGGCTGCCATGCCTATCATCAATGGGAACACGATGTATGCGGAGAGACGAAGTATGCGACGATAGTCTATGCGAAGCCGTTCCTCGTCATCTTGTATCATGCTCATCAGTGGGAAAGTGACACGTTGAAGAACGCTCGTGATGTTGGCGGAAGGCAAGTCTGCGTAAATCTTTGCACGAGTGAAAAAACCCAACTGTGCTGGTGAGTAAAATTTTCCTATTACGATAGGATATACATTGTTATATATGTTGTTGAGCAATCCAGACGCGAGCATCTTGGAGCCATAGCCAAAGAGGTAGCGGAACGACTCGCAAGAGAAGCCTGTGCGCGGACGCCAGTCAGACACGAGCCAAAGCACCACGCAGTTGAATGCGCCACCCAGCACGCCCTGCATCACGAGAGCCCACACTCCATAGCCCATATAAGCCAGCACCACACCCACAATGCCAGAGATGACAGTCGTGGAGAGCGAGCAATACATCAAGGTCTTGAAGTCAACCTGCTTGGAGAGCAGTGCGCTCTGCACGCTGCACAACGCATTGTAGACGATGCCGATGCTTGTCACCTTGATGATAGGCGAAAGTATGGGCGTGTCGTAGAAGTCGGCTATCCATGGCGAGGCCATGAAAAGGATTGCATAACACGCTACGCCAACTACCATGTTGAAAATAAACGCGGTGCTCTTGTCATACTCGTTGAGATCTGGCTTGCGTATGATGGCACTGGCAAATCCGCTCTCCACGAATGTTTGGGCTATGACGGTGAAGATGTTTATCATCGCCACGATACCGTAGTCTTTTGGCGCCAGGATGCGCGCCAGGAATATGGAGAAGCAAAAAGATACCCCTTGGTTGCCAAACCTCTCTACACAACTCCAAAAAATACCATGCGTGGCTTTCTGTTTTAATTCTGAGGACATAAATTTTTAATTATCCTACTTGTCAAATACTTTTAAACCTATCAGGATTGTTAGATTTAATACAAAGCAGCTCGCAATTGTATTTGACACGAAAACGTTTCTTTGCCTTTACAACGACAGAATTACCAGCATTAGCAGGCATCTTCCTCGATACGATTCTTGCAACAATCCTGTCTGTCCTGTTTTTTGAAAACAAAGGATGATTTATTGTTGCCTCCAACTGCTTTACAGCATGGGCTACATCAGACCCCTTCAGTTCGACGAAAATGCTTACCAAACGTTTTACCGACTTAGCAAAAACGAGTTTATCGCATTTATCCGTCCCTGTACCTTTTATTATATTTCCATCGACTGTATAAGCCACACAATCCACAGGAGGATTAAACTCCATGACATATTTTACTCCATGTTCTTCAAGACTCATTATTTTCATCATAATAGAAACTGATATCCTTATCGAAAGGCATACTTATAACGTGTTTGCTATCATAACTTTTTCTTGCCTCCTGATATTCCAGTAGGTAGTTGAAAACAGAGTCGTAGTCGGACGAGCGATAAACACGATCTATATTCTGTATTGCAGAAGCCAGATTTCTTTCTGAAGGGATAAAACATAGCTTGGAGTTATATCTTTCAGACTTGAAATTGACCTTCTTGCGGATTTTTACATTCTTCTTAGGAGAGTAAAACTCTATCACAATACAATCGCCATTATATTGGATTGATGAATTTTCCTTGAAAAAGGCATTATCCAACCTATGGAAACTTTTCAACTCCTTGAAAAAGCGATTGTAATGGGTGTATTTAGTGAGAAGATTTTCTCCGTCAATCATTATCTTCTTCTCAATCCATCTGCAAAAACACAGTATCTTCATGTCATACCGAATTCTATATTTTGTTTTTTATTATTTAAAGTGTTTATGAAACCAAACATTGTTAAACAGCCCATGAAATATTGAAAAAAGGATACCCCAGGGCAACCAAATACATAAATCGAAATCAATTCTATTGTTACTACTAATCGTTGGGAGACTTTATTTAAGTTTATTGATTCTTTACTTATCCGTATAATAATCTTCTTTTCTTCCCCAAATCTTCGCCATTGGCTCTGTTTCCATATCATGCTTGAAACTCTTTAAAAAGGCTTCAAAATCATATTTGGGTTCGTAACCAAGTTCTCTCCTTGATTTCTCAATGCTTAATACGAATTGTGGAGACGATGCCTTCTCTGGTCTGTAAACAATATCCGACTTCTTGTCGCTATTGAAAACCTCTGCAATCTTCTTTATCTGGTATTCTATTGAAACAGGATGTCCACATCCCATGTTATAGACACCACCATCATGTTCTGCCTTGATACAGCATTCCATCATGTTCACAAAGTCGCCAACATAGACCATTTCTTTCTTTGAATCGGGATTTCCCCATACTTCCAAAGTGTTGCCCTTCATGGCTTGGTCTATAATGTAACGCCATCCTAACCAACGTCTTTCGCCATTAACATGATAGAAAGGATTGGGTTTGTAACAATAGATTGTAGGCAAACGAACTATAAAACGCTGAAATCCATATTGTGCATGATAGTGCTCAATAACATTTACGGCTGCGTTTTTGCAGATTGAATATACAGAGTGGTCGCCTGTCAATGGGAACTTGCGTTCCACATCATCGTCAATAGGCTCTGTTGTGCCGAACTTATAAAGGATGTCTGCTATACTCTGCGTAAAGACAATTTTTTTACATCCATTTGTTCTCATCCACTCCAAAACATTGAGTGTACCAGTTAAAACACTATCTACATATTCCTGCGGATTGTATCCTTTCATCTTTGATGGCAATTTACCAGCAAAATGAAGTACGGCATCCACGTCTGTTGGTAACACATCGAATGTTTCTCTGTTCTTTATATCAATAGAATAATAAGGAATTCCTTTCTCCTCAAAAAATCCATTATCAGACTTGCGATGTGCTACAGCAACCACATTAAATCCTTTTTCTTTTAATCCGACTGCGGTGTATGCGCCACATGAGCCGGTAGCTCCAATAACTAGAATTTTCTTCATGCTTTTTCTTGTTTTATGAAGAACAAAAGCAAGAAGAAAATCTATGGCTTAGACGGTTTTAACCATTAAGCTCTTCTCGCCTCTGTCTTCCTTTTCTATAAATCCGTGCTTCTTATAAAACTGATATGCCGGTATGTTTGTCTTTTTCACCTCAAGAGCTATGCTGCAGAAACCTTCTGCAGATAGTTCTGTAAGCCGGCTCAACATCATGCTGCCGACGCCACGGCTTCGAGAGGATGAATCGACACATATTAGTGGTATATACAGCTGATTGGCTTCGCTGTTTCGGTAGTAAGCGGTGAGACCGATAATCTCTCCGTTGTCTTCTGCCGCCACAAACAAAGCATGATTGTATAATTTCTCGCTATACGCCCCTAAATCCACAGAATCTGATAGGGGGAGGCCGTCCAAAAGGTTTTCATCTTATACCATTTGCAGACAAACGAATGGTAGATTTGCTTAGTCAAAGAGTTCTTCATTATATATGTTTTATTCTAAAATATTCTTTATTAATGTGTCGTGATTCTTGCAGAAATGTTCTGTCTGTGCTGCATTGTCAAAATGCAAGAATACAATGCCTAACGCCTTGCCTGCGCCGTCGAACACTTCTACCGGGTCGCCTTCGTTCTTGTATATTACTTGGCGGTAGACATTCTTGCTTATGCTTTCGTCTATTGCGATGCCTTTGAATGTGCCTGCCTCGTAGCTGTGCAACACATAGTGCAGATAGCAACCTGGCAGAGGGGAGATAGTCTCCGCCAAGAACTCTGGCTTCTCGCCCATCGCAGCCTGCACGTTTGCCTTCACCAAGTCGATGCCAAAGGCGTCTCCAAGCTGTATAGGAATCATATTGCCGCCAGCACGCGGTCCAAGTTCAAGGAAATGCACGTTGTCGTCCTCGTCAAGAATAATCTCGATGTTGAGCTCGCCGAAGCGTATGTCGAGAGCCGTGACTATACGCTGCAGTTCGCTATGGACATTTGCTTGCTGCTTTTCGTTCAGACCAGACGGCATCTGCTCGCCGATAGGTATGAGCGGACTCTTCTCAGTGTCTCTGAGACAAGACATCTCGCCGTACAGAACTATCTTGCCGTCCCATACGAAGATGTCGCCACCGATTACAGCAGGGAAGCCTCGCTGAATGAACTCCTCTATCAGCAGCACCTTGTTACGCGAGTAGGAATCTGCCCACGCTACGGCCTTTTCAAACCCTTCCCAACTGTCAAGCCGTGTGACGCCCTTGCTGCCCGAGGAGTCTGTAGGTTTAACAACAACGGGGAAAGTGAAGTCCGTGCAATTCGCCTTTATCTCGTCAAACGAAGTGTCGGGATGGAAGGAGAAGAACTTCGGACAAGCGAATCCGTGCTTATGCAAGAACTGTCGCCACGGATATTTCAGCCCCAACACCTCCACACTCTTCACTGGATTGGTAGGAAGTTCAAGTCGCTCTGCCACGATAGCAGCAGGAAGTGCTGCTGGATCGGAGGCGTATGCCAAGATTCCATCCACTTGCTCATCCTTGGCTATCTGATAGACTGCCTCGACATCCGTGGTACTGGCATTATAGTATTTGTCAGCTACATATTGACCCGGATTATCTGGGAGATAATCACAGAGTACGGTATAATAACCTAAATTCTTTGCAGTCTTTATGGCAACAACTTGCTGGGCAGAACCACCAAGCAACATTATTTTTTTCTGTTTCATAAATCCACAGATTATGAAACAGAGAATACAAGAAAACTATCTTTTCTTTCTCTTTCCAAACAGCTCGGAATGAGAACCAAGACGAACGAGCCTAACAATACTTTCCTCCTTATCAAACCATATTAAAAGATAATCATCATCAATATGGCATTCCATGTAGTTTTTCCATTCGCCTTTTAATGGATGCGGATAAAACTCATCTGGTATAAATTCGCCTCTTTCGAGCTTTTCAACAATACTCATTAACGTTTTTACCTTTTCAACATCCTTGGCAAAACGCTTAAAGTCTTTCTTGAACTGAGAAGTCTTACGGATTTCCTTCATGTTATTCAAAAGAAGCCATGAAACTTTCCAAACTATCCGTTGACACTACACCAGCATCGTTGCCACTCTCTGCTTCTTTCATGGCAGCCAATGTCATTGCATTAGGAATTTCTTCACATGTATCTTCTGGAGTTAAAGAATTGTCGCTACTCAATACTTTAACCCCTTTAATAGACTTCAACACAACTTTTAAATGCGCCAAAATCGAAGGATTCTCAACTTGCAATGTCAATGTTGTCATAAACTTCCCATTTTAAATTGTTGCAAATATACAACTTTTTCTTGTTTCTCTGCTTCTTTTATTTGTATTATTCTTGTATTATATTATTTTAATCTTTGATCTTATTTCACTATACAATCCAACACTCTCTGTATATCCTCATCGCTCAATGCATGGTGCATAGGCAAGCAGATTACGCTATCAGCCATTTTATGCGCATTTGGAAGATTATCGGGTGCTGCACTTTCCAATCCACGATAGGTTGTAAACTCACTGATCAACGGATAGAAATAGCGACGGCCAAGGACGTTGGCTGACTTCATCTTGAAATAAAGTTCGTCACGGGTCATGCCGTACTTCTCTGCATCAATGAAGATTGGGAAATAGCTATAGTTGTGCTTCACGCCTGGCATATCGTCAAAGAAGCTGATGCCCTCTACTGGACGCAATGCCTCACGATACTTGATGGCTACCTGATGGCGAGCCTCAATAGCTGCATCTACCTGCTTCAAATTGAGCAAGCCATATGCACTGCGCATCTCGTCCATCTTGCTGTTGATGCCAGGACCTACCACCGTCACCTCATCAGCGATACCGAAGTTCTTCAAGTAGTCAATACGCTTCTTGGTCTTCTCGTCATGGGTAATCAAGGCACCGCCCTCAATGGTATTATACACCTTGGTGGCATGAAAGCTCAACGTGCTCATGTCGCCAGCGTTCAGGATGCCAGCCAAACCCTTGCCATCGTATGCCTCCAAGCCATACTCTTCCGCTGGGACTTCCACTCCAAAGGCATGAGCTGCATCGTAAATAACTTTCAGACCATACTTGTCGGCGATGTCTTGAATTGCATTTGTGTCGCATGGTTTGCCATAGACATGCACAGGCATTATCGCCGTTGTCCTTGGCGTAATGGCAGCCTCAATCTTGTTTGGATCCATATCGCCTGTAGCAGGGTCAATGTCAACAAACACTGGCTTGCAACCGTTCCACCAGATACTATGCGTGGTTGCCACGAAGCTATAAGGTGTCGTTATCACCTCGCCAGTGATACGGAGCGCCTGCAGAGCTGTCATCAAAGGCAAAGTGCCATTGGTGAAGAGGCTCACGTATGGTACCTTCAAGTACTCGGCGAGAGCAGCCTCCAACTGCTTGTGGTAACTACCATTATTGGTTATCCACTTGCTGTCCCAAATCTTCTTCAGCTCCGCCGTGAAGTCGTCAAGATTAGGAAGAAGAGGCGACGTCACGGTTATTGTATTCTTATCCATATCGTTATTTCACTCACTTAAATTTCCACTAATTCTTAGGCGTGTTTTTATCCCAATCATAAAGGATTCAACCCATTGTTGTAGTTTTCCTTGAACAGTAGTTTCTCGAAGTCAAAATTCAATTCCGCGGTAGTTCCGTGATACAATTTCATACAGGAAGCATATTATCAGCCAATTCCTTTAAAACCGCACCGCTATTTTTTCTGTTTCTGTATTTATATGCCTTGTCAAGTATCGGAATTTCGCATTTAGACATCAACCAGCGTCTTATCAAAGTCGCAAATAATAGCCCTAATTTTTTATTGTGGGTTTCTATCTCATTCGTTTTGCCATGACTTCCAAGAAGTCTGCCATACTCTTTGCTTCATCAAACTGTTGACAGTAGATACTCGCATAAGGCTCTGGCACATTCTGATGGAAGAACACCTCTGCATAGGCTCTTTTGCGAGTGCCAACATATATTGAATCGTCAAAAAAATCAATGTGCTTATCAACTATTGGCATGTTGCCAATTCGATGTTATCGTCATGGTTTTTGGCTGCAGACCGAAAATTACCCATAATAGTCAATTGATAGATAAGACTTTCAAAAGCTCACTGGGGGCAGGACCATTATCTCTGAGAACATAAAATCCTTTCTCAAAAGTCAAGAACCATATTTGTATCAACAAGAACTCTCATCACTGTATTTGCTTATCAGATAATTATATGTGGTGGAAGTTCTAATATTACCTATATCAGTATTTACTACTCAAAATCAAGTTCTCCAAAGAAGGCATTATAAGGAATGGTTATATCAATGAACTTAAAAGACAGCTTGCCTTCCGCTGACTCTATCATTTTATACACCTTCTTACATTCGACATCCGCAGTACCATAAAAGGTGATGTCTGGTTCCACATCAGCTTGTGCAAACATCTTGGTGTCATTAGGCACCACAGCCCTTGGAGCAATGGTAGCGCCGCGCCTTTTCTTCTCAGCATAAACCTCTGCTATCATCTTTCCTGCTCGTTGAGCATGATCAAAATTGAAAGGAACGATGAGCATGTTTTTAAGAGGAAGCTCACTCACATCTCCTCTCACACAATACTCTGCTATGGCAATAGTGCTAATCTTTATCACGAAATCATGCTCCAAGAAATATCTGAAATACCCCAAGGCATTATTGTGCAAAGGATCTTCTTCATTCAACAAGCGAATGAAGAAACTTGTATCCAGCAGCACGCAATCCTGTTCCATTAGGCAAGCCCTCCCCTTACATTAGCCAACCATTCGTCCGCATTCACACCTCTCCACTTTGGAGTAGCCTTACGAATCAAGCCCTGCAGGTAATCCTCATCGAACTTGGGCTGATAATCCATCAATTCCACCAAGACCAAGGTTGATTTATCTATATCACCAGTAAGAATATTCTTCTTGGCCCGAACTCGTACACCAAACTTCTTATAGAGAGGATTACCCTGATAGCCCGCTAAATATTCCTTGTCTGTTCGAATTGTCAAGGAACCGGCATCCTTTGTATCCAAATGAATGTTAGCTTTGTCCTTTCCACCAGCATCTGTCAATGTGCCATAATAATAGCACTCTATATCGACCAAGATATTCTCACGGCGGACATAATGAGTTTTAGGAGTAATCTTAAAGATGCGATTTGGCTTGTCGGAAGTACCTATCTCAATGTCATAGTTATGACGCAATGCAAAAGACTGAAGATTTTCTATTGCTTGCGCACTTGCCACTTCCAGTTTATCAATACAGCCATTTTCCTGCTCAATAACGCCAAGCATAGACGACACTAAGAGAACACTTTGCATGGAAGTCTTAAACACATTGAGCACAGAGCCTTCCTTCAATTCATAAGATATCGTAGGGCGGTCTATACGTTTCTTCCTGTCTGGATATAACAAATTCTCCACCTCATCGAGCAAGAATCGTATCTGCCCGATGTCAAAGTTGGCAGGAGAAAGTGGAGCATCCCCATTCTTGCCAATTATTCTTAGTGAAATCTCATTCTTATCCATAACCTCTGCAAATATAATATATTTTATGCAATGAAGATTTTTAACGTGTCTTTTTAGAATATTTATTTTTTGGCATCAAGTCTGCCGAGCCGTCAATCTCACTAAATTTAATGAATTTATATTGTTGATACCCAATTTATGGCCTTCACCTCTGCATAGGCTCTTTTGCGACTGCCAACATATTTTGAGTTAGTGGAAAATCGACTCCATGAGCCAATGCTTTTGTATATACGCTATGCTTTACAGGGTTTCAATCCTTCAAGGCTACGACTTCATCTGCTGACAAGCCTGTCATCTCAGTGATTACATCTATGCCTATGCCTTTTCTGAGCATTTTCCTTGCTACCTCGGCACGTCCCTCTGCACGTCCTTCTGCACGTCCCTCTGCTCGGCCTTCTGCTCGTCCCTCTGCTCGTCCCTCTGCTCGTCCCTCTGCGTATTTCTTCTTTTCCGCCGTCTTTATGGCGTTAACGATGTCGCGGTAGGCGTTAACGCTGTCCTCATACGACTTCAGCTCCTGGGGGTTGAACTTGGATATCTCGGCTTGCTCGAACAGGCGAGTGAAGACGCGCTCCTGGAGGGCCGCAGGGCGGGACATGAGGCGAGAGAGGTTCTTCAGCACGAACATCCACTTGTCGTACATCGTGACAAGCTCGTCCTCGCTTTTGTTGAACTTAGGTATCTCTACATATATGTAAGTCAGCTTGTCGTAGAACACCTCGTGGGTGTCTACCTCCATGAGCTTAACCTCATGGTGCCAGCGGCGGGCGTTCTCTTCACCCTCGGCAAAGTTGAAGTTCAAGAGGCCGATGGTATAGACAGAGTTCAGGTGGAAGTCCCAGTCGCCGCCACGCTGTGCCTGCTCGCGGATGGGAAACGTGGAATAATATATCGTGCGGTCCTTGAAGAACTCCTGGTACACGTTCTGCATCTCCACGATGAACTTCTCGCCACGCTCGTTGGTGCAATACACGTCGAAGATGGCACGTCGAGCGTCGGAGCGGTCGCCGAGGTGCTCGGAGTTGAGGTAGGTGATGTCGCGCACCGTCTGCTCGCCGTGGAACAGGGCGTTGAGGAAACTCACGAGCAGCTCCTTATTGAACTCGGAACCGAAGAGCCGCTTGAAACCGAAATCGGTATGGGGGTTTATGTATCGTTCTGTCATATGTGGAGCGATTTACCAGTTTGGACGCCAAAAGTCCTTATCTGAAGCACATCCAGTTGATAATCAACCAGATATGCATTCATATAAGTTATTATTATGGCAAAGATAAGAAAAAAAGTTCTGAATTGCAAGTTTTTCCCGGTGTTTTTCTCACAGCTCTCGCACCGCCATGTCGCGCTCGCCCACGCTCAGGAAGTGGCGGTTGCGATGGCGCGTGGTATAGCTCACGTGGAGCCATCGCGCCCTGGAGTCGTGGAGCGGCTCCACGAGCACCTGGTCGAAGTCGAGCCCCTTGACGAACCTCACGGCGTCGCGCCAGTCGGCGAAGGTGGAGAGCAAGATGTCGGCGGCCTCGCCACGCATGTGCTGCGAGTTCATCACGCCGCCCACGGCGTTGTTGAGCCGGCGGCAGCGATAGCCCGAGGAGATGTATATGGCGCCGAAGCGATGGCGCAGGGGTTCGAGTATGTTCTCGCAGAGCGCGCGCAGCGCGTCCACCTCCTCCTTGCCTGGGGTGTTGTCGATGCCCTTGTCGGTGGCCACACCCGACCGCGTGAACTCTATCAGGCGGAAATGGGGCGAGAGCCAAGTGGTGCGAGGGTCAAGCTTGTCGAGAGCCTCTATGGTGTTGTTGATATCGTTGATGTTTGTCGTTGTAGTGTTTTCCATGTTCTTGAAATTGTTTTGCTAAGTTGTTTACATTTATCGTGAATAGGCAGTAGCCGGCCGTCTCACAGCGTCTTGGCGGCCTCGCCGAGGGCCTCTCTCACCCTGACTGCCAATGGCGGTTGCCGCGTCACCCTGTTGCGTATGCGGTAGACCACCGACGACACGCGGCGTGGAGGCACCATGCCCATCACGCGAAACAGGTCGCGGCATAGCGCCACGCGGGTCGCAGCTCCGCCATGGCCATCGGTTAGCACGCGAGCCTCAGCCGCGCGAGCCACGAGTTCCACCAGGCATCGCTTGCTGCCGCGCCACCTCACGCTGCCCGCCGGGAGCCTCACCAGTCGCGCCACCACAGCCGCAGCGTCAAGAGCCACAGGGTCAGGAGCGCCATACAAACTGTCGCCATACTCACTGCTGTCAAAATGGAGGTCGTCATGGTTGGAGCCGTAAAAAATGTTGGTTGACATGTTATCGTTCATCATTGTCTGCTTTCTTGTTGTTCCTCTTCCTTGTTTTTTGAAATTCATTCTTTTGTCGTAAGCTTACGTCGGCAAAAGTAGGAAGGAAATGGTAAACGTGCAAGAAAAATTGATGAAAAGGGGTTGTTTTGCCCTTCGCTTTGAAATGACATTTCAAAACATATCTATGACATGCACCGTGCTACCACGTCGAATTGTAAAATATTATTGTCAAAATTGAACACTTGATAACTGGTGCATTTAGAGCGGGAAAACGGCTTCGAGGTGCCCCTTTACAGCACCGTCAGCGACTTTTTTGCCATGTTTTGTTGCCGTTACGGTGTAATCGCGCCGCCGTTACACTGTAATGGCAACGCGATTACACCGTAACGGCGGCGCGATTACACCGTAACGGCAACACCATTTTAGTGAATTTGCGACACCGAAAAACCGTTATAAACACAATTCCTTGATAATCAATGGTTTACCAAAACAACCCATAATCGCGTTATTTTCGACCAAGCGACGGCCCGGTTGAAAAAAATCGATTCTCAGACGACCATTTGTAAAATATTATTATCCACAAAAAAATGTCCGACCGATAAATACCCGCACGATTCTTTTCAAAGGTTGGGACATTGTTTGTGGGCCGGCACAAGACCGGCCCTGCAAAGCTACGACTTCCAGACCAACGCGCAGCCACAAGATGGCAAGAACCCAAAAGCCTTGGAATCAGAAGGTGCCGATTTTTCTTATGTCGTCCTCAAAGGTCTCCTTGTCGTTGATGGCGCCCTTCTTGATATGCGCGCGATAGTTGTATATGGTGTTCACGCTGTAATGCAAAAACTCGGCTATCTTGCCGCTGTCGGTTATGCCCAAGCGTATGAGGGCAAAGATGCGCACGGGCGTGGTCAGCCTGTCCCTTTCCGGCCGCTCTATGCGCTCCTCAGGGCGCAGCAGGGCGTTGAACGACTCGAAGAAATGGGGGAAGAGGTGCAGGAAGGCTGAATCGAAATTGGCGTAAAACGCCTCCAGTTCCTCTTTGTCGCCCTTAGGTCGCGTCACCTCGTATAGCTCGGCATATTGCCGGGTCTTGACCTTGTTGTTCACCTTCTTTCGCAAGGCCTCTATCTTGTTGATATAGTCGGAGCAAAGCCACATAAACAGCCCCACGTATTCTTCTTTCACGCGGTTGGCGTCAGACAGTTCCTTGTTGACCGCCGAGAGGCGCGCGTTGGCCGCCTTCATCTGTCCGTTGAGCGACTCGAGCCTGACGTTGAACTCTTGCAGTTGGCGGTTGGAGGTTGCCAGGTCGTCTCTCGCCACGGCGAGTTTCTGTCGTTGCCTGACAACATAGAAGAATCCGATGAGCAGCACCACGGCAAGCACGCTGATGACACCGAGGGCAATGTTTTGCTGGCGGTTGTAGCGATCGTTCTCGGTCTTGTATTTCCTCGCTATGTCGGCGAGCAGCGGGGCTATCTGCGCCAGCCTCTGGCGCGAGCCGAACCTCGTGGCGCAATAGCAGGTGTAGCTGATGTACTTGTAGGCGCGGTCCACGTTGTTGGTCACCATCAGCTGGTTTGCCATCTCCCACATGGAGCCTTGGTCCAAGACGCCGTTCCTGATGTCGGAGAGCACCGACTGCGCCAACCAATACATCATGCTCGTGGAATCGTTGTCGAGCTTGTAGGCGAGATAGCGGTAGAGCGTGACGAGGGCATAGGGGTACGAGCCTTCGCGCACGTGCCTCATCCATCCGTCGTTGACGCGCAGCGCCTTACGCCAATCGCCGGAGTTGAGGGCTTGCAGTTGGCGGTATTGGAACACGGCGTTGTCGGTGGCCGGCAGGTTGGCGTACATCCGCGCTCGGTATCGCGCCTGTATCTCCTCGTACAGGGCCTTGGTGGCGGCAACGTGGCTGTAGTATGCCATCTCGCCATAGACGTGGGTGTAGGCCTGGAAATACATGCCCTTGGCCAGGCTGGAGACGTTGGCGGTGTCGATGTCGCTGAGCGTCTTTAGCGACTCCACGTAGATTCCGGTGCTGGAGTGGCGCATGGCAATGAGTGCCTTGCACGCGCACACGTCAGCCTCACGGCCTTTCATCCGCGAGGCTATGGTGACGCAACGGTCGAGGAAATAGACGGCCGAGTCGTTGACGAAGGGCGCGTATTGGCCATAGAGGGCAAACGCCACGCGGTAGCGCTCACTGTCGGTCGTCGCCTTTGCCAGGTCGCGCCGCAACTTACCTATACGCCTCTCCCTCTTGGCCACATAAGCGGAGGAGTTGTCCACGGCCTTGTCGATGCAGCGGAGCAGCGAGTCTACGCTTTGCCGCGTCTGGGCGTGACAGGCAAGCGCGTGGAGCGCGAGGCATAAGGTCATGACGATGATGGTCTTGATATGCAGATAGGTCTTGGTCATGGTTTTCATTGTTTCTTTCCATTGCAAATGTATGAAAAAAAAGAATCCACGCAAGAAGACAATAAAAAAATTGGGGCTATGTTGATTAGCGTGCGCGTTTTCTTCTCACACGGATAAAAAAAGATTATGATGATGTCGGCTTCGCCGATTACGCATACCATCGTTCAACACCTTGCAGGGGCCGGTCTCATGCCGGCCCTAAAATATAATGTCAGACCAAAAAGGGCGGCCACGCGTTGACATACGCGTGGCCGCCCCCTATCGGTGGCACAATGTGCCACTCATGTTTTCACGATGGTCAGAGCCGGGCCTTGAGCAGTTCCGGCAAGAGGCGGGTCTCGTCGGCCACGGGCACGCCCGCGGCCTCCAGTGCCTTTATCTTGCCCTCTGCCGAGCCTGAGCCGCCGGAGATGATGGCGCCGGCATGACCCATCTCCTTGCCCGGAGGAGCCTGGCGCCCGGAGATGAACACCGCCACGGGCTTGGTGACGTGGGCCTTGATAAACTCCGCGGCACGCTCCTCGGCGTCGCCGCCTATCTCGCCAATCATGGCTATGGAGTCAGTCTCGGGATCGTCTTGGAACATCTGCAGCAAGTCCTCGAAGTAGAGGCCCACCACGGGGTCGCCACCCACGCCCACTGCCGTGGAGATGCCGAGTCCGCTCTCCACGAGGTCGTAGACCACCTCATAGGTCAGCGTGCCGCTGCGCGAGATGACGCCAGTGTGGCCCTGCTTGAACACGCCCGTGGGCATGATGCCGACCATCGACTTGCCCGGGGAGATAAGGCCGGGGCAGTTGGGGCCGATGACCTTCACGCCCTTCACGCGGGCATAGTTTTGCGCCTCCACGGCGTCGAGCACGGGCACGCCCTCGGTGATGCACACCACGAGCTTCACGCCACCGTCTATGGCCTCGAGCATGGCATCCTTGGCAAACGGTGCCGGCACGAAAATGATCGACGTGTCGGCGCCCGTGGCAGCCACGGCCTCCTTCACGGTGTTGAACACCGGTATGCCGTCGACCTGCTGGCCGCCCTTGCCGGGCGACGTGCCGCCAACCACCTGTGTGCCATACTCCTTCATCTTGGCAGCGTGGAAACTGCCGTCACGCCCGGTAATGCCCTGGACGATGACCTTCGTATTGTTGTCTATTAGTACGCTCATTTGTCTTGATCAATTAGCTTCGTTGAATATATCCTTGTAGCATGTGTGCCTCTCATCCGCGTCACCTGGCGTTGGAAATCTCCACGGCCTTGTGGCCGGCGTCGGCCATCGACGTGGCCACGTTGAAGTGGGTGCCCTTGAGAATCTCGCGGCCCTCGGCCTCGTTGGTTCCCGTGAGACGGATCACGATTGGGATGTCGGTGCCCACCACCTTCAGCGCCTCAAGCAAGCCCTTGGCCACGTCGTCGCAACGCGTGATGCCTCCGAAGATGTTGATGAGTATGGTGTTGACGTGCTTGTCGGAGATGAGGAGCTTCATGGCCTCCACGATCTTCTCCGGGTTCGACGATCCGCCGATGTCGAGGAAGTTGGCAGGCTCACCGCCATAGAGCTTTATCATGTCCATGGTGGCCATGGCGAGTCCGGCTCCGTTGACCATGCAGCCTATCTTTCCCCCGAGGTTGACATAGCTGAAGCCGTGCTCCTTGGCCCACTGCTCCTTCTTCTCGTCCTCGTCGGGCTCAAAACACTCCTTCACGTCGTCGTGGCGGAAGAGGGCGTTGTTGTCGAACGTCATCTTGGCGTCGATGGCCCGAAGCGTGCCGTCCTTCAGCAAGACGAGGGGGTTTATCTCCACGAGCGACGCGTCTTTCTCGACGAAGAGCTTGTAGAGGGCCTTGAACATCTTGGCCGCCTGCCTCACCTGCGCCTTGTCGTCGAAGAGCTTCCATGCCGCCTCGTTGGCCTTGAAGTCGGCCATGCCTATCGTGGGGTCGATGATGATCTTCTCTATCTTCTCCGGGGTCTCGCGCGCCACCTGCTCTATGTCCATGCCTCCAGAGCGCGAGAGCATCATCATGGGGCATTTCGACTTGCGGTCCACGAGTATCGACACGTAATACTCCGCCGCTATGTCCACGGCCTCTGACACGAGCACCCTGTCCACTGTATATCCCTTTATCGTCATGCCGAGAATGGCGTTGGCCTTCTCGCGTATCTCCTCCTCGCTTGAGCCGAGCTTCACGCCGCCGGCCTTGCCACGGCCACCGGTGTGCACTTGCGCCTTCACCACGGCCTTGCCACCGCCCAAGGCGCGGTATGCCTCCACGGCCTCGTCGGCGGTGCGGCAAAGATAATGCCGGTCTACTGGCACGCCATACTTCTCGAAGAAGCCCTTGGCTTGATATTCGTGTACTTTCATGTGTTTAAGTTTATGATTTTAAAGATTAACTATCATGTTCACCTTCGCAAAGATTAAAGTCTTCTTATTACCCTCAATGGGTTAGATATAGGCTACGTCGTGGCAAAGTTAGGCAAAAATAAGCAAAAACGTCGGTTTTTGTTTGGTTGTTTTATATAAAAAGTTTACCTTTGCACCACATTTAGGAAATGCGCACGCTTGACGTGCGCTCCGAGGTGTAACCGATTGTCGTATGGTGTAATGGTAGCACAACAGGTTTTGGTTCTGTTTGTCGTGGTTCGAATCCGCGTACGACAACGAGAAAAGGACTTTCGCTCGTGAGCGGAAGTCCTTTTCTCGTTTCATTCAATCAGAGCGACAGGAGATAATCTATGAGCGTCACCGCCTTGTCGGCCGACATGAAGTCGAGACCGTGCTCCGAAACGAAAGTCTCGAGTTGCGCCTTCTGCTTCGGAAACTTCTTATAGAGGCTCTTCAGGCGGCTGATGGCATACTGCTTGCCGTTCTTTCTCGAAATAGTAGGTGTTGGCGTTCTTCATCTTCCACACGTCGAGGTTGCGGCCGTTGCTGTCGCGGTTATAGTCGGAAGAACCATTGTACATACCGCCATTGGCGAAACCGCCCATGCCGAAGTTGCCTTGCAGCTCTATCTTCTTCGCGCCCACTTGCTGGGTCTGGCCGAAAGCGCCCACATAGCCCTCGTGGACCTTGTGGATTCGCCAGAGGATGTCCACGGTGCCGTGCTTCAGCTTGCAACGCTCCACGAAGTCGCCCTTGCGCCCCACGAACTTGCGCTCGCCGAAGCGTATGCAGTCTATCTCCTCTGGCACGGTGAGCTCCATCATGGTCTCGCCCTGCATGAAATACATCTTGCCGTTGTTGGCGTCGTAGTTCATCAGGCTGGCGTTCACCGCGCCCGTATTGAACTTTATGACACCCTCGGCGAAATGGTCGAACAGGAATATGCGCTCACCCTGGGCCATCACGGAGAGCACTGAGCAAAGGGCGAAGGTGACAAAAAGGAGAATTCTTTTCTTGTTCATATTGATGACAATCATTATAAGATACCTTGAAAAACGAAAACGAGGAGAAGGACGACAATCGCTCCCCCTCCCCTATTTTATGGATTAGGAATATTTATCCTTGTATTTCGCAAGAGCTTACTCCTTAGGAGTTCCCCACTGTGGCGCGTTCTTGTCAGGCCATACACGCTCAACGTTGAGAGGCGCGTTGCCGCCATTGTACTGCACGCCCTGACTGTTGGTGCCTAAGGTCTTGAAGCCCTCTTCCTCGTAAGCCTTCATCACGATATCGCGCATGATGTCGTCCTTGGTAGGCTCTGACACCACGAAGCGACGTGGGATTGCCGAAAGGGCGATGCCGTCAAACTTCTCGAAAGGCAGGAGCTTTGAACCGACCTTAGGATAACCTGAGCGGCGTGCCGTTACATACTGGTCATCGGGCTGCTCGCTGAAGTGCATCATCAGCTGGAGGTAAATCTTCTCAAGGTCGGCCGACTTCGTGCCTGTCAGCTTAATGTTGTCGGTCGCGAGCATGGTGTCAATCTCACCCTTTTGCAATGCGATGGTCTTCTCAAACTTGTCGTAAGCGTAGATGCCAGGATTGCCCTCATCGTAGTAGTAAGGAATCTTGTTCGACTTAGCAAGCTTGTCGTACTCCTCAACAGAGGCGCGCACGCCAGCGTAATACCACTCCTGATAAGTCTTACCAGCAATGGCGCTTCCCTTGAGGCAAGCGAACTCAGCCAAGTAGAGGTTCACCTCGCCCGCTGTCATGTACATGGAGTAGAGAGGGTTGTCCTCGGTGTCCTGCAGCACGTTCATGTCGATCTTGCCGTTGGCTGATTGTGTCATGGCCGTTGGGAGCTGGAAGTCGTCACGACCCTTGCGCATCTCGGTTGAATAGTAGCTGAACGGAGAGTAGTCCTTCACGTGGTCATCGTCCAACTTGATCTCATTGCGCAGGCCAGGGTTGAAATACTCCTCATACATCTCGTCTGACAGCTTGCCGGCAGCGTGTGAAGCCTTGGCATCCAACACGATTGGCACGGAGGTGTAACGAACCCAAGGCTCGCCCATGCCGCCCCACTTCTCGAAGTTGCCGTCCTTGTCGCGGATGACATTGGCCTTAACCTCAGAAGGCAGGTCGTCGTAGCGACCTTTGTCGATAAAGGCCTGCACTACGGAAGAGTTGAAGCTATTCTTGGTATAGATGAAGCGCACGCGTGGATCCTTTGCGCCAAGCATGAAGTTCATCACGCTTCTTGAGGCCGACGGCGAGAGAATGCCGGTGCCGGTGCCATACACGTAGTCTTCGCTGCCCGAAGACTTAACAGTGGCCTTGCAGAAGAGGAAGTCGTCGTCGGTAGAGGTCATGAGACCAGCTTTGTTGCTTGCGGCCTCTTCCACGAGTTGCATGGCCTTGGCAGGCTCGTTGTTGTAAAGACGCGCGGCAATCTTCAGCTTCAACGAGTTGGCGAACCTTGCCCACTTCTTCCAGTCGCAGCCATAAGCGGCATCCTGGGCCTTGAAGGAGATGAGGTCACCAGCCTGAAGCTTCGTGATATAGTCGTTGAGCTCCTCTATCCAGAGGTTGTAGAGGTCCTCAACTGTCTCGTACTTAGGCGTGAGGATGCCCTTGTCGGCGTAGTTGATGGAATAGAACTTATTTGTCGGCACGGCCTTCTCGCTCTTTAGCCTTGCCTTGACTATGACATCGGGCAGTTGATAGCGATGCGAGCTGCTGCCAAACTCCACCTTGGCATCGGCCAGCAAAGACTGGTTGTCTATCGAGGCGCGGCGAGGTATCACCACAGGTGGATAGGTGTTGCTGTCAACGTGTATCTTGGCCTCGATAGGCTTACCTTTTGTGTTCATAGCCTGGAGAAAGAACCTGTCTCCGTCACGGAAATCGTCCACGCCAATGGTGAACTTTCCCGTGGACTCCACCGTGGTGTCGTAGACCATATTGTTCTCCATGTCGTATGCCACGAGCGTGCCGCCTTTAATGGGTCGTCTCGACTCGTCTTCAACCCAGCCGCTAAATGCCATTACCGTCTCGGGTACGAAGCGGTACACGCTGTCCATATTTTCCGCCACGTCCTTTATGTCAAACCGCTTAAACGTTGCCGTTGCCAGCCAAGCCTGCAAGTCTACAGCCTTTTCAGATGCCGTCTCGTTAAACCCAAATCGGTCATTAGGATTTCTCTTTGCCGTACGACACAGAGAAATCCTAATGACCGATTTGGGTTAAATGAATAAAAGTCGATAATAAAAGTATAGGGCATTCCCTTAGAGACGAGAATGCCCTATTGCTAAGAGACTCCTAAGAAATTACTTCTTTGGACCGGCTCCCCATGCAGGAGCGTTCTTGTCGTACCATACTCGCTCGTCCTGGAGCTTCTGTGCCTCGTTGCCGATGGTGAATCCCTGAGCCTGGTAAGCCTCAAGTGTGAGGTCACGCATCTGGTCGTCCTTGCCGGGCTCGGTGAACGTGGCGCGGCGAGGAATAGGATAGTCTGAGCCGTCTTCCTTCCAGTTCTCGTATGGGAGAATGGTGGAGTTCTTCATCGGTACGCCCGAGCGACGCATGGTGACATACATTTCTTGTGGTTGGAAGATGAAGGCGATGTGCATCTGGAGGTAAATCTTCTCCAGCGCATGAGCGTCGTCCCATTTGTAGGCATCGTGTCTCATCATGTTGTCGATCTCGCCGTCCTTGAGGGCAATGAGTGCCTCGTTGGGGTCATACTTCTCCGCATAGTAAGGAATGACGTTCAGTCCGGCAATCTTGTCCCACTCTGTGACGGAGTTTCTCACACCAGCCTCATAGTACTGCTTTGCGTTGCCGCTGATGACACCGAGCTGCGAGAGTTCGGCAAGGTAGAGGTTGACCTCACCCGATGACATGTAGAGCGCGTAGAATGGGCGATCTTCCTTGTCCTGCACCACAGCTCCATCCGGTTTGGTGGGATATGTATAGTCCAATGTGCCATTAAAGAGCTCGAGCTGCATGCCGCACGTTGCGCTGTAGTATTTCTCCTTGCCGTTGAGTTTCAACTTCAGCCACTTGCTTTGCTTGTCGTAGTACTGCTCCCACTTTTTGTTTTCGCTGGCATTGATCTGTACTGGCAGTCCTATGTAGCGAATCCATGGTTCGCCTGCACCCTTCCACGCCTTGAAGGTCTTCTTGCCCGAGGCATCGGTGGTGTACTCCACGTTCTTGGCTATGTAGTCCGGCAGCTCTTGTCCGGCATCGAAGTAAGCCTGCACGACCTCTGAGTTGAAGTCGTTTTTCTCGAAGAAGAAGCGCACACGCGGATCACGGTTGTCCACGAGGAAGTTGATGAGGTTGTAGTTGGCTGTTCCGGGAGTTATATTCTCCTGACTATGATACCACTCTGAACCCTGGTTGTAGATGAAGTCGTCATCGACTGACGTCATGAGTCCAGCCTTGTTGGCCACAGCCTCTTGTGCTATGGTCTTAGCCTTGGCAGGGTCTGCATTAAGCAGACGTACGGCGAGCTTGAGTTTGAGCGAGTTGGCGAACTTTGCCCACTTTGCCACATCGCCCTTGTAGACGAAGTCCTGGTTGCCGAGCGAAACCTGGCTGATGGTCTTGCCGTTGACCACCACATCGTTGGTGAGGTCATCGGTGGCCTTCTTCAGTTCGTCGTAGAACTGGTTGAAGAGCTTTTCTTGGGTGTCATACTTTGGTTTGAGTGTCCCGCCGTAGCGTGCGCGGTAAGCCTCACTGTAGCACATGGAACCGTAGAAGTCGGTGTCCGTTATGCCCATGTAGACCACCAGTGCCTGCATCATGGCGTGGATGCGCGTGTATGTAGCGGCTGTTTCCTCATCTTTGAGGCTCATCTGGTTCTCTATCTCGAGCAGCTGTAGCAGAGGCTTCTTCACCATGCCGCCTCCAGAGGAGAGGTCGGGCATGTTGAGACGGTTGGTATTGCTGCCGCCCGTCACTTGGCCATACTTGCACATTGCCGAGTAGTCGTAGAACCATGCCCAATACTCTGACGGCTTGAACTCTTGCAGGCCAGTGGTGAAGAGGTATCTTATGTCGGGGGTTGTCACCACCGACGGGTCTGTGTTGATCTTGGCAAGTTCCGTGTCGCTGCATCCTGTGGTCATGCACAGCGCGCTGGCGACAAGACCCGCGTAAATATATTTATTGATTTTCATTGTGATACGCTTTTAAGTGATACACTTTAATTTGTTAGAAGCTCGCGTTGATAGTGAACATGAAGTTGGCCGTATACGGGTTGAACGAGCGGATACGGAACTCTCCGGCGCGGTTGCCTCGCACTGACTCTGGGTTGATATTGTTCTCGAGCGAGTTGTAGAGATAACCGAGGTTGCGGGCGGAGAACGAGACGTTCAGTCCCTGTGCACCCACCTTCTTGGCCCATGTGTTTGGCAGCTTGTAGCCAAGAGAAATCTCACGCAGGGCAATATAGTTGAGTGTCTGGAACCAGCAATCGTTGAGGACACCTACGCCCCAGTCGGTCATGTAGTACCAGTAGGAACCTGCGTGTGCCGGCTCGAGCCATCCCTTCTGCACTGCCTCGGCATAGCTCACGCCACTCATGTCGCGTGTCACGCCGTCGGCGCATGCTATAGATGTTCCCTGTGCGAACACGCCCTCGGGAATGACACCGTCGTGGTATGTGATGCCGTAGCTGTCAGACTGAGAGCCGTCGGCGTTGAGCCACTTTGAGGTCCAGGTGATACCGCCGTGAGCCTCGTCGCGATATTTAAGCGAGCTCTTGGTGTTACCGTTGCCCGTGCCGTAACGGTTGGCGTATGACGCCACCTTGCCGCCGAAACGACAGTCGAGTGCCACGTGGAGCGATAGATCCTTCCAGCGGAGGGTAGACTGCACAGAACCGAGGAAATCGGGCTGTGAAGAGCCAACTACCTCAACCTGTCCACTGCGCTTCTGGTAGCCTATGCGGTCGTAGTCGTCCCAGTCGAGCAGAATGTTGCCGTTGTCGTCGCGTGCGGGCGCGATGTCGCTCATGAGCAGACCGTACTCACCGCCAACCTTTGCCACAGAGCCTATGCGATAGTCGTAGGCACTGACCTGTCCCTGAAGGGCAAGATAATCTACGCCGGGGTAGAGGGAGACAATCTTGCTGCGGTTGCGGGTGTAGGTGAAGTCAAGATCCCACTCCCAGTCACCATGCTGGATAGGCACAGTGTTGAGGGCGATCTCTATACCGGCATTCTGGATGTTACCGGCATTGATGACCTTTGAGTCGATGCCCGACACGCCAGGAGTGGCGATGGACATAATCTGGTTCTTGGTGTTCTCCTTATAATATGTGAAGTCGAGACCGATGCGGTTGTTGAGCACACGGAAGTCGAGACCCACCTCCCACGAGTTCTTGCGCTCTGGCTTCAGGTCTTGAGCGTAGACAGACGAAGAAGAGAAGGAGTTTGTATAAATCTTGCCGTTGGCTGTGGTGATGTTGCCTACGCTGAAGCCCTGGTTGATGCTGTATGGGTCGAGGTCGTTACCCACCTGAGCCCATGAAGCGCGGAGCTTGGCGAAGGAAATCCACTTAGGCAGGTCTTTTCTGAATGTCTCGGAGATGAGCCATGAGCCCGACACTGATGGATAGAAATAAGAGTAGTTGCCGGTGGCGTTGCTGTAGACGAGAGCGGAAGACACGTCGTTACGTCCTGTCACGTCAAGATAGAGCTGGTCTTTCCACGAGGCGTTGATGGCGAAGATGGCAGAGACCATGCGCTTGGTGCCGGAGATAGAACCGCCGTAGCTTGCCGTGTTCTTGGAGTTGCCGATGAAGTACTGTCCGGGAACGATAAGTCCGCCGTCAGTGCCTACGGAGTTGTTCTGCTCGGTCTTGTTGTAGTATTCCATACGCACGAAACCTCCAAGGTTGAAGTCTCCGAGCTGCTTGCTCGCGCTCAGGGCCGCACCGAGGGTGAGCTGGGTCTTGGAGTAGCTTGCCAGGCCGTAGTAGCCGCCTTCCATGGCGTAGCCGCTGCCGAGCTGCTTATACTCCTGGTTGAGCGTGTAGTAGTTGATGTTGCCGTCGACCTTTGCGGTGAGCCAGTCGAGGATATGGTAGTTGAGCTCCCATGTGGGGCGGAACACCCATTCCTTCTGCACGTTGTCGTTCTCGTTGAGGTTCCACCACAGGCCTTTCACGGTGCTGGGTACATAGCCCCACTCGTCGCCGTAGCTGGTGCTGGCCAGACCGCCGTGATCGCCCTTGTACTTGTCTTTCCAGTCCTTGGGGTTCACCCAACGTGGAAGACCACTGTATACAGTGTAGAGACCTATCTCCTGCTGTGCGTTGCGCGGCTTGGAGTATGCCATCGACATCGACGCGGCTATGTCGAGCTTCTTGGTAATCTGGTAGGTGCCCTTGAGAAGCATGGAGTAGCGGTCAAACGAGTTGTTGATGGTCTGGCCGTCGGCGTGCTTGTAGGAGAACGAAGAATAGAACGATGCCACGTCGTTGCCGCCGCGCACCGCAAAGTTGGTGTTGGTGTTGAAACCTGTGCGGTAATATTCATCGGCAGGGTTCTCATAGGGAGAGTACGTGGTCATGGTGCCGTCGTAGTTCTCCACCGGCGTGCCGTCGAACTTCGGTCCCCATCCGAAGCCCGTGTACGACGCGCCGCGATAGGAAGCCTTGCCTTCTCCGTTCACGTAAATGGTAGACTTGCCGAAACTGTTGGGGTTGTTTGGCGTGCCGTCGTCCTGCCAGCGGTTGCCGTTGCCGACATTGTCGCGCTCGCCAGGCCACAGGCCATAGCCATATTCATATTGAGCCTCGGGATGTCCCACGATGACATCGAAGCCTACTGTCTGTGAGAACGAGATTCCCACACCTTTCTTCTTGCCCTTGCCGCTCTTAGTGGTAATGACAATTGCACCGTTGAGCGCACGCGAACCGTAGAGGGCGGTCGCGGCAGCACCTTTCAGCACTGACACCGTCTCGAAGTCGTCGGGGTTGAGGTTCTTCAGCTCATTGCCGTAGTCGCCCGGGTTGGCTGTCCAGTTGAGGTCCTCGCTACCCGATACGCTGTTGTCGAGGATGACACCGTCGATGACGTAGATAGGCTGATTGTTGCCCTTGAGCGTAGAGGCTCCACGGATCTGTATTTTGGTGGCACCGAAGATACCACCGTCGGAGGCGGCGATATCCACACCTGCCACTTTACCCTGAAGCGACTGGATCGGGGAAATGGTATTTGCGCTTGCGAGCTCATCGCCCTTGAGCTCAGTGACAGCGTAGCCGAGGGCCTTGGTCTCGCGCTTCATGCCGAGGGCGGTCACCACGACCTCGTCGAGGGCCTTGGAGTCGTCCTTGAGCGTCACCTTGAGCGGATTGCCGTTGTACACGACCTCCGCTGTGGTCATGCCAAGGTAAGAGATGCGGATAACGTCGCCTTTCGTGACGTTCTTGAGCGAGAAGTTACCATCAATATCGGTAACCGTGCCCACTCCTGTCTTGCCTTTCACCAACACGGTTGCGCCAACCACTGGCTCACCTGCGGCATCGACAACGACACCTTTGCATTGCGCGTCTTGTTTCACGTCTTGGGCCTCGTTGACAGAGGTCACCGTGCCAGCATAAGCCGCGTTTCCTCCTCCAATGGCCATTGAAGTGAGTGCGAGCAGCATGCCGACTGTTTGTACTCGTTTTGACATAGACTAAAAAATTAATTATATAATAAATGTAGTTCTATTTACCATAATTAACGTCAAAAGGTTTCGTATAAAAGCTTTTAACTGTTTTCTGCAAAATTAGGTAAAATATTTGATATGGAAAACGAATATGTTATATTTTTAATACTTTTTACACACAGGCTTCTTCACCGCCTCTGCCCTGCCAATGGCTTACACTTTTCGTGACAGCGAAAAGTGTACATGACAAGGCGACGCGTCTTATTGCTATATTGTTGAAAATGTGAATCTTTGGCATTTCCTTCATATTACGACGGCTTCGCGCTGGATTCACGACTGCTTTTCACCGTAATCGTGACGCGATTTCATTCCTCTATCACCCAATCCTCGATATTGCCAGTGGTGGAGTCGAAGTTGATGCCAACCTTGGTTATTGGCAAGCCGCAGAGGGCGAAGCGCTGGGCATAGTTTTTGAGGTTGATTTGCCCCAAGGCGGCCTGCGCGTTCTTGTCCAACTTCAGTTCGATGACGTAGAGACGGGTGTGTGTCAGCATCACGATGTCTACCCTGCCCTTAGGCGTGTGTACCTCCACATCCACCACATATCCCGTAAGGAGCGAGAAGATGATGAAGAGCATCTGCTGGTAATGGCCCTCATGGTTGGTCACGTTGCAGTAAGGCACGGTGCCGAGGAAGGTCTGGAGCAAGCGCAAGGCCCCGTCCATGTCGTCGTGGCGTATCAGCACCGACATCTGGGCGATGGCGACATCGCCATTCTGGGCGAATATGCCTTCCAGATAGTTTGGCAAGAGACTCTCGAAGAGGCCCACCTTTATCTCCTTGTTGGGGAGGTCGAGAGTGTAAAGCTTACTAAACTTATCATATCCCTTAATGGTAAGGTATCCGCTCTGATACAGTAAAGGCGTGATGGCGGTCATGTTCTCAGTGGGAGCGTCGAAAGAGGAAGCCTTGGCGTACATCTTGCCAAGGTTGGCTGGCGCGACATTGAACTTGCGCATCATGTTGATAAGGTAGGTCGGAGTGCCCGAGGTGAACCAATAAGCGCCAAACTCCTTTGTCGCAAAGCAATTGAGCAAACTGAAAGGATTGAACACGTCTGGCGACTTGGCTGAGAAATGATAACCGTCATAGTTTTCCTTCAATTCGGCAATCGTTTCCTCACGGGTCAATTCTTGCGATTTTGCCAATTCGTCTATATCCTCCGACATCTGCGCAAGCATTTCCTCCTTGGTGATGCCGCAGATGCCCGCATACTCATCATTCATCGAGATATTGGTGATATTGTTCAGCTCGCTGAAGATGCTGAGCTGCGAGAACTTGGTGATGCCCGTGAGGAAGACGAAGCGGAGCTTGGCCTCGCTATACTTCAGTGGGCTATAGAAGTTGCGCATCGTGTTGCGAAGCGCATCCAACTGTTCCTTCTCGTGCGCCACATCCAGCATCGGCGCGTCGTATTCGTCGATAAGCACCACCACCTGCTTGCCACTCTTCTCATAAGCGGTGTTGATGAGGTCTATCAAACGGTTGTTGCTGCCTACCTTTGGATTATCTATTCCCCATTTTTTCTCCTCGTCCTGCAAAATATAGCCAAGGTATCTTTCCAGTTCTTCCTTCTCCATGTGCTTGCCACCGCTCATGTCGAAGTGGAGCACGGGATATTCCGTCCATTCCGTCTCCAGTTTCTCGATGGCAAGCCCCTTGAAGAGGTCTTTCTTACCCTCGAAGTAACTCTGCATCGTAGTGACGAGAAGCGACTTGCCGAAACGGCGCGGACGACTCAAGAAGAAGTGTTTGCCACCGCCATGCGTCATACGGTAGACATATTCCGTCTTGTCGATATAAAGGAGCTTTCGGTTGATAATCTCCTCGAAGGTCTGTATGCCTATGGGATATAACTTCAATGCCATATTCTCATTTTTCGGCAAATATACGACATTTATCTGAAACTTGGCCCACAAAAACCAAAAACATGAACTTCTTTTCCAAGAAGCAATGCTGCTTGCCAAGACCGTGATGCAATGCCCTTATAAAAAGCGTTATAAATGCAAGGCGGGAATCCAACGGCAATGGAGACAACAGAGACAATACTGTCAACGGTTGTCTACATTGTCGTCAATATAAGAACTATTCTGAATAGCTACATAATACAAATGACACAAACGATTGCATGAAAAACACGTCGAATAACTACACTCAAGAAACGCTACTTGCGACTTTGGGTCGTAACTTTACACTATCCTTGCAAATTATGCTATTTTTTTGATTTCGTATTACGTTAATCAAATCTTTTGTCTTACTTTTGCATCATGATTAATGACGGCATGATGGAAAATGAGAAAAAAGGGCGACGTGGCGGCAAAAGGGAAGGAGCGGGAAGGCCTCGCTCCGACAGCAAGCTCTACACGTTCAGGGCTCCTGGCAGGATGGCCATGTTTATAGATGCACAAGACTGCAAGACGGAGTTTATAAAGGGCTGCATTGCCAAGGAGATGGGCGCCTTGGACGCCGGCATCGGCAAGATGGGAGAGGTGTACCCCGTGTCAGGAGTCACCGACCTGCGCTTGCCGTTCTTCGACGTGGGCATCGTGGCGGGCTTCCCCATTCCTCTCGACAACGACGAGCGAAGCCAAGACATCGAACTGCTGAAGATGCTGTGCCCCAACCCCGAGGCCAGTTACCTCATCAGGGTCGAGGGCAACAGCATGATAGACGCCGGCATATACAGCGGCGACATCATCATCGTGGACAAGAGCAACCGCGACCCAAGCCCCTCGGAGGTGGCGGTGTGCGAGCTGAACGGCGACTACACGCTGAAACACTTCGTGAAACGGGGCGACGAGGGTTGGCTGGTTCCCGCCAACCCCGATTATCCGGAGCTGAAGGTGACCGAAGACGACGACTTCAGCGTTTGGGGAACCGTGACATATATCATACATAAGCCAAGGGGGTAGACAGATGTATGCCTTGGTAGATTGCAACAGCTTCTTCTGCTCGGTAGAGAAGGTCTTTCACCCCGGTCTGGCGGGCAAGCCCGTCGTCGTGCTCTCAAACAACGACGGCTGCATCGTGGCGCTGACTCCTGAGGCCAAGGCCGTGGGCCTGCGCCGCGGCGACCCCATCTTCAAGGTGAGGCACATCGTGGACCAATGCCACGTGGCGGTGTTCTCCACCAACATGTATCTCTACGCCGCCATGAGCAAGAGGGTGACGAGCATCTTGCGCAAGTCGGTATGCCACGTGGAGAACTACAGCATAGACGAGAGCTTCTGCGACCTGCAGGGCTACGACGACCATTTCGACCTGGAGGGAATGATGCGAGGCATAGCGCGAAAGATAAAGCTGTGGACCGACATTCCCGTGAGCGTGGGCGTGGCGCCGACAAAGACGCTGGCCAAGATGGGCAGCAAGTTTGCCAAGCAATACGCCGGCTATCATGGCGTGTGCATGATAGACAGCGACGACAAGCGGCGCAAGGCCTTGCGACTGTTCGACCTGGCCGACGTATGGGGGATAGGACGCGGCACTTTAGAGAGGCTAAACTATTACGGCATCAGCACGCCACTGGAGTTTGCCGACAAGAGCGCGTCGTGGGTAAAGGCGCGCTTCACGAAGCCGGGACAGCAGACGTGGCGGGAGCTCAACGGCGAGCCGTGCATAGACACGGCGGAGGTGGCGAGGAAGAAGACCATCTGCACGAGCCGCAGCTTCGGCAACATGGTGGGCGGACTCGACTCGCTGAAGGCGGCGGTGGCGACCTTTGCCGGCAGCTGCGCCAACAAGTTGCGGGGGGAGGGCTCGGGCGCTACCTCGGTGACCGTGTTTCTCTGCAGCAACAGGTTCAGGGACGACCTTGAGCAATATGGCAACGCGGCCTCAGCGCGACTACTGACTCCCACGTCCGACACCATGGAGATAACCAACGCGGCGCTTGGCATCCTCGCGCGCATCTTCAGGAAAGGCATAATGTATAAGAAGGCGGGGGTCATAGTAGGCGACATTGTTTCGATAAGTCCATTGCAGGCCAACTTGTTCGACCCGATAGCCAACCGCCCGCAGCGCGCGAGGCTGATGAGGGCGATGGACGAGCTTAACCACCGCTACGGACTGAAGACCTTGCGACTGGCCGTGGAGGGAGAGGACAAGCAGCCGTGGAAAGTGAGGTGCGAGCATCGCAGCCCCAACTACCTGACAAACATCAACGAGATTCTCACCATAAGGGTGTGAACCGCCTAATCAGCTTCTTTTTCCTTTCGAACACGGATTAAACGGATAATCAACACCGAACCAAACAAAAAAGGCTCTTACGGAATTTGGAGTGATGGTTCTTACGAAAGAAGGCAACACAGCATCGACCTTGTATTAATCCATGATACGCACCATGACGTAAACGTTGAATTGTAAAATATTATTGCCGAAATTTAACACT
>OASD01000124.1_pt1 | contig 46792 bp, 30 predicted proteins | sample 1475531 | NCBI WGS metagenome assembly OASD01 (sample SAMEA3360668, study PRJEB22359) | human gut metagenome | biome: ENVO:urban biome; feature: ENVO:human-associated habitat; material: ENVO:feces | place: Bangladesh | collected 2011
TTCCTTATTTACGAACTTTATGTCACAGTTTCGCATCGGAGTATATTCTTTTTTTTCGTGGTAAAGTTAGTAAATATTTATTAATCAAGCATATACAAAGCTGTTTTTTTAATGGCGGTCATTAGGAAATGACAAGAAACTTTTTCTAATGACCGATTTGGGTTTAATAAAATATAACTAAAATTGGCTAAGTAGCTGATTGTCAGTAACTTTATAGTTCTCTAAGCTTAAAGTAAAATGACATCAGAACCACTCAACCAATATACGGATATTTGCAAAGATGCGATTAAAGGTTCATCTGCAAAGTTAGGTAAAACTTTCGAGAATCTACTTTTAGAAATACTCTTGTTGTGTACATGGGGCCACGTTCCAAGAAAAGGGGACGTCCTAAAACACTTGACGGCAAAATCAATTATAAGAAACTTGATCTCACACGAATGGTAGAAATGCATGTTGATGGACTTGAAGGAAATGCCTACACACTTATAGCCTATTGTATCACGCAATGCGACAAGGCTCGATAGGTTATTGCCGGCAGGCGCATTAGCTCATTTCGCGAAGAGCATCCTCGTCCATAGCCACCGTGGGATAAGTCGCCAGAAGAATACGAGGATGGCGTATCGCCAGTCGATGACCTTCACGGCCTTGCCTCTTTCCATCGCCTTCACTATGTCGTGGGCCACTCTCTTGGCGTCGAGCTGCAAGGGATAGTCGCTTCCGTCGATGAGGGCTGTCCTTACGAATCCAGGGCGGATGTCGGTGATGGAAATGGGAAGATGGCGCATGCGGGCCTGCTGGGTGAGACATTCGAGGTAATGGCTCTGAAACCGCTTGGTGGAAGAATAGGCTGGCGCGGCGCCAAGGCCCTTGGTCCCGGCTATGGACGTGATGCAAGCAATGCGACACGGGATGGAATGAGCCGGGACCGCCTCGCTTTGGCCGGAACAGGAAAGGCCGCCTTTTTCGGCAAACCAGTTGAAGGCCGTGTCGACCATTCTCACGAAGCCAACGCCGTTGGTCTCCACGGTCTTCAGCTCCTTGTCGATGTCAAGCTCGCCGTTTTGCCAACCGATGCCTGAGCTATGGAAATACAAGTCCATGCCCCCGAGCTCGTCGATGAGCCCTCGCAGACGGTCGGGAGCGTCGGCCGACGTGACGTCTATCCGCTGACAGCACACTATGCCGTCGTGGCTCCACATCACGGCTTCCAGTCTGTCGACCCTCCTGCCGGCGATGCCGACCTGCCATCCACGCTCCGCCAAGAGCTTGGCCACTTCCATGCCGATGCCCGACGTGGCACCCATCACTATTGCTTTCCTTGTCATCATGGTTCCTTATGTTTGTCCTTGTGGGCCAAAGTCAGGTGAAAGACTCCTTACAAGCCCATCTGGTGGCTCTTGCCGTCAGCTTTCTTAGTGGCGTGCTTCTTCCAGTATTTAGCGCCCTTCTCTTTCAGCTTGGCGGTGAACTCCTCGCTGGCCTTGTCCACGGCCTCCTCCTCTTCCTTAGAGGCGAAAGCGTGGCGGTAGCCCTTTTGCTCGTTCCAGGCACCACGCGTGAAGTCGGGAACCTGTACGGGTATGTTGCCGTTGTTCATGGAGATTGATCCAAGCTCAGCCAGGCAGCACCACTCGGCGAGGTCGTAGACATCCATGTCGAGAGGCAGACCGTGCTGCAAGCAGTAGACCAAACGGCTGTCCATGATGAAGTCCATGCCGCCGTGGCCGCCAACCTTCTTTGCCATGGCCTCATATTTCGTCACTATCGGTGAACGGTATTTGGCCACCAAGGCGTCGAAGTCGGCCTTGCCCATGTAGTCGTGGCCGCTCATCTCCTGTGTTGGCTGCACTCCGCTGGCCTTCATCTGCGCGCTTGAGAGGGCGTAGCCTTCTATTGGGTACTTGTTGGCGAAGCCCTTTGTGCCCACCACCTGGTACATGCGGTTGTAAGGCTCTGGCGTCATGGTGTTGTGCTGTACCTCTATCACCTTTCCGTTCTCGGTGCTGATGAGCGTCACGGTGTGGTCGCCGTTGGCAAACTTGTCGCATTTCTGTCCAGACATCTTCTCAACCCACGCCTTGCCGTTGACGCTCTTGGTGTCCATGGCCACGAGTGTCTTCATGCGGTCGCCACGATGTATGTCGAGGTCTTGTGCGATAGGGCCGAGGCCGTGGGTGGCATACACGTCGCCGCGGAACTTCTGGTTGTAGTCGAGTCGCCAGCCGAGCTTGTCGTTGACGTCCTTCTTCCAATAAGCGTCCCAGAACGGTGACAGGTCGTGGCGATAAGCGCCCTGCACGTATTCCACCTCGCCGAACACGCCGTGCTGCGCCATGTTGAGGGTGTTGAGCTCAAAGAAGTCGTAGCAGCAGTTCTCGAGCATCATCACGTGTAGGCGTTTCTTCTCGCTCAGGTTGATGAGCTGCCATATCTCGTCGAGGTTCATGGCCGACGGCACTTCTATGGCCACGTTCTTGCCATGTTCTAAGGCATACTTTGCCACGATGAAATGGTGGAGCCAGTCGGTGGCTATATACACGAGGTCGATGTCCTTGCGCTCGCAGAGCTTCTTGTAGCCGTCCTCACCGTAATAGATGTCGGCAGGTGGCAGGCTGGCCTTCTCAAGTATGCCGTTGCAACGCTCGGCACGCTCCTTCTCGTGGTCGCAGAGGGCCATGATTTGCGTGCCGTTGATGTAGGTCCAGCGCTCCACGGCTCCAGGGCCGCGCATGCCAAGGCCCACGAATCCCACGCGCACCACGTTCATCTTAGGCGTGGTTAGGTTGAGCACGTTCTTCTGTCCAGCCTCGCGTTGCGGCACGTCGGTCACCGCCTGCCCCTTCTCTATGTGGTAAGGCCAGTTGAACTGTGCGAAGCCCGCCGCCGGTGCCATGAAGGTCGCCATCAAGAAGGCTAACAATGATAATGCTTTCTTTGAAATTGACATGATTGTTAGTAATTATTGGTAAAAAAAATATTTTGTTTTAGTATCTATTCGGTCTTGTTTCATGTTAACGGCAATAGAGGCAATCGTTGACGACATTGTCTCTGTTGTCTCTATTGTCGTTAAGTTATGCTCGCGCTTCGAATTTATGCGGTTGTTTTTGAGGATTTGTTATTTCCCCGCGAGCTTCTTCAGCATTGGCAGCAGCACCCTCTCGGCGGGCTTGGCCTGCGTTGAGCCAATCTTGATGTCCTTGCCCATGCCGTTGAGAATTTCCACGTCATACTTCTTGTCGGTGTCCATCTTCTCCACGTTCTCCACGGCGCGGCTCACCGCCTCCTTGGTCTGGCTGTCTTTGGTGAGGAGTATTATGGCGCAGTCGGCCATGTCGTTCACCTTCGTGAGCCACGGCTCTATGTCGTCGTAGAACAGGCGCGCGCCCTCGTTGTCGCTCTTGGCCAGTTCGCCGAGTTTCTTGCACGCGGCGGCCAGCTTGCGCATCTGCTCCAGCGTGGGCCAAGGCGAGTCGTAGTCGTAGTGGCGGAGATACGGGCACACCGTGAGATAAGCCTCGGCGTACTGCTTACCCACCACGGCCGGCACGGCGGCCTCGAAGCTCTTGCGCACGTCGAAGGCTGCGTTGTTCCAGGCGTAGTCGCCGATGCTGAACAGGGCAATCTTGCTTGCCGCGCCTTGCTGCATGGGGTTGCTGATGAGCGTCTTCACGCTGAGGCTGTCAGTCACCTTGGCGTCGTTGTCGATATGCTTCTCGTCGTGGAAGTTGGCATACATGTCGCTCACGAAGAGCTTGTCCATGTCGTTGTCGTTGCAGGGGTAGTTCCACCACCATCCCACCTCGCGTCCGAGCCATTTGCTCACGATGGCGGGATCCTCGTTGTTGGGCACCGACCAGATGTTCTTGCCGGTAATGTATATCACCGTCTTCTTTGGCGTGGCGCTCAGCGAATGGAAGAACCGGCCGGCCTGCTCCTTGCTCACCCACGAGTAGGCGTAGAGTTGCGGCACGTAGTTGAGCGGCTTCACGGTGTCGGCAGGTGCCGCGCCCTTGCGGTTCCACCTCTTGTCCACGAGCTGTTGCAGTGCGGTAAGCCTCCGCGCGCCGATGTTGAGGCTCGCCGAGTCGTCGGGCACGCCGCAGTCGTCGACGAACACGCCAAACTGGCGCATGCCGAGCTTGTACATCGACTCATACTTCTCCATTATCTTGTCGAGCACGCCGTCGCTCTTGGTGTCGAAGAAGGCGGTGCCCGGGTGGATGGCCCAGATGAAGTTGACCTTGTTGGCGGTGGCCACCTTTGCCATGTTCCTCATCATGTCTTGCGTCATCATGCCGATCTTCTTCTGTTCCGGCGTGATGGTGAGCGGATAAGGCTTCTCCCAGAGTTGCGAGTGGTAAAGGTCCGACTTGGCTCCATACATGTATGAGTTCATCTTGTAGCGCGCCATGAAGCGGAAGAGGTCTTCGGTCACCTCCTCAGAGTAGGGCACGCCATAGTAGCCCTCTATTATGCCGCGGTTCTTCACGTCGGCATAGTCGTAGATGGTCACGCAGGCGAGGCGTCCCTGTCGCCCGTCGAGCATCTGCTCCAGCGAGGCGAGTCCGCAGAACGTGGCGTCGGTGTTCTCGCCGAGGATCACTATCGTGGCGGCGTTGCCCTTGCCGGCCACTGCCAAGAGGTGCTTGTCGTATTTTTGCGCGGCGAACACCGCGCGGCTCAGCCTTAGGCTCGTGGCCGCCTTGTCTGCCGCGCCCTTGTCGCCGTTGACGCCCAGCAGCAGGTTGGCCGCGCCATTCTTCGGGGCCGAGGCCCATTTGCAGCGCAAGCCGTGCTCCTTGAGCACTTGCTCCGCCCTCTGGCGCGTGGCCTGGTCGATGCTCTTGCCGCACACCACGTTTACGGTCCCGGCAAGCGTCACTGTGCCCGCTTGCTCTATCTGCTGGTGTGGGGTGGGGTAGATGGTGTAGGCTCCTGCCGCCCACAGGCTCGTGCCTGTCAACAGCATGAAGGCCAGGATAGTGATTTTGAGTTTCATGATATAATTATTGTGTGTTGTACTTGGTTATGGCTCACGAAAATAAAAAGTGTAGACTTGCAGCTAACTTTATAATTTGAATAAGTCTGATGCACACACCATGTGTGCCTTTCTTAACATTTGCAAGTGTTCTGTTCTTGCTGGCATTCTTTTATATACTCTCTCATCATGTCGTCGTGTTCCCTTACGCATTGGTAGAGCCGCATCTGGTTGCGCGCGCGGTCGAGGTTATGCTGCGGGTACTTGCATTTCCAGTAGTGGTCGCCGCTGAGATAGTCCCACAGGAAGCGCACGCTCTGCATGAAGGGGAAGAGCGCCACGGCGTAGGGCAGGTTCTCCGTCTCCATGGGCGTGAGGAAGCGCGCCCCCTCGATGTATCCGCGCGTGAACGCCTTGAAAATCTCCTCGTTGAACGCCACGTGGCTCATGTCGGGGTCGTCCTCGGCGGTGGTGTTGGCCGCTGAGCGCAGGAAGTCGCCATAGTCGGAGAACACGAACGAGGGCATCACCGTGTCGAGGTCGATGACGCAGAGCACGTGGCCCTCCTCGTCGAACATCATGTTGTTGACCTTCGTGTCGCTGTGGCACACGCGCTTGGGCAGCTTGCCCTCGCGCCCCATTCGCTCGGCCTTGCACATCTCCTCGGCGTCCTTGCCGATGAGGTCGAGAAGCTGCATCACCGCGTCCTCGCCAACTCGTCCGGCCGGGTTCTTCTCGATGACCTCGCGCAGCTGCTTCATGCGGAACTCCATGTTGTGGAAGTCGGGAATCACCTCGCCCAGCTTCTCGGGGATGTCCACCAGCATGTCCTCGAAATGGCCGAAGGCGTTGCCGGCGAAATAAGAATACTCTGGCGTCACGGCCTCGTAGGTCTTGGCGTTGGGTATGAACACCATCATCCTCCACACCGTGCCGTCGGCCTCTCGGTGGTAGAGCTTTCCGCCGTCGGCGGCTATAAAGCGCAGCACCTTGCGGTCGATGTCTGTCACGTTGGCAGCCTCCAGTTTCTTGCGTATGTGGCGTGTCACGGCGGCGATGTTGTCCATCAGCATGTCCACGTCGGTGAAGACGGTGGTGTTTACGCGCTGAAGCACATAGTCGGGCGCGTCGGCCTCCTTGGTTGATACCTTATAAGTGTCGTTTATCAGTCCGTTTCCCAATGGGCGGATGTCGGCCACGGTGCCTTCAGTGGCAAAGCGGGAAACAATGTCGTATGTGTTGGTCAGTGAGGTGTTTTTAGATTCCATGTCTTTATTCTCTCTGTTTCAGGTTTAATGATAATGTGTGTTGGCCCGTCGGGACGCTAATTCCCGACTGCTTGTGCAAAATTACGCATTATTTTCGCAACGGTGGCACATTTCGCCGAAAATAGTTTTGCGATTTCGCTTTAATGGCATCCGCCCTATGCTTCTTAGTCTCGTGCTCGTCATGCCCGTGCTTACAACGCAGGTTGCTGTCCTCGCTTCATTAAAAAAACTAAAAACAGACTGACAAAGCGTCATATTTGTTTTGTCTTTATGTCGAAAGGCATTACTTTTGCAGCTATGAAAGCGAACTATCGCTTTTTCAGCACGAACAAACAGTTTTTATACATATAAATCATTAAAACGATGAAGATTTCAAAGATTCACGCACGTGAGATTCTGGATTCCCGTGGCAATCCTACAGTAGAGGTTGAGGTAACACTCGAGAACGGCGTAATGGGCCGTGCAAGTGTTCCATCTGGTGCCAGCACTGGTGAGAACGAGGCTCTTGAGCTTCGCGATGGTGACAAGGATCGTTTCTGCGGCAAGGGCGTCTTGAAGGCTGTTGCCAACGTCAACGATGTCATCGCTCCTGCCCTTCAGGGTTGGGACGTGTTCGACCAGCGCGGCCTCGACTATAAGATGCTCGAGCTCGACGGCACTCCTACAAAGAGCAAGCTCGGCGCTAACGCTATCTTGGGCGTGTCTCTGGCTGCCGCTCACACGGCTGCTGAGGCTCTGCACATGCCTCTCTACCGCTACATCGGTGGCTGCAACAGCTATACATTGCCTGTTCCTATGATGAACATCATCAACGGTGGCGCTCACTCATCTGCTCCTATCGCATTCCAGGAGTTCATGATCCAGCCTCGTTCAGCAAAGAGCGAGAAGGAAGCCATCCGCTGCGGCGCTGAGGTGTTCCACGCTCTTGGCAAGCTGCTGAAGAAGCGCGGCCTTTCTACAGCCGTAGGCGACGAGGGTGGCTACGCTCCCGCACTCAACGGCATCGACGACGCTCTCGAGAGCATCTGCCAGGCCGTGAAGGACGCTGGCTACGAGCCGGGCAAGGACGTGACTATCGCCATGGACTGCGCTGCTTCTGAGTTCGCTACAAAGAAGGACGGCAAGTACTACTACAACTACAAGCAGCTCAACAACGGCATGCCTAAGGATCCTAACGGCAAGGAGCTCGACGACGAGGGCCAGATCGCATTCCTCGAGGAGCTTTGCAGCAAGTATCCTATCGCTTCTATCGAGGACGGTCTCGACGAGAACGACTGGGAGGGCTGGCAGAAGCTCACAGCCAAGATCGGCGACAAGGTTCAGCTTGTGGGCGACGACCTCTTCGTTACCAACACCAAGTTCCTGGAGAAGGGCATCAAGCTGCACGCCGCTAACGCAATCCTCATCAAGGTTAACCAGATTGGTTCGCTGACAGAGACTCTCGAGGCTATCGAGATGGCTCACCGTCACGGCTACAACACCGTGACTTCTCACCGTTCAGGCGAGACAGAGGATACCACTATCTCAGACATCGCAGTTGCCACAAACAGCGGTCAGATCAAGACTGGTTCTATGAGCCGCACAGACCGTATGGCCAAGTACAATCAGCTCATCCGTATCGAGGAGGAGCTTGGCTCTGAGGCTGTTTACGGTTACGCTCGTCTGGATCGCAGCCTCTAAACCGGCTCGCGCTCTACTGAGGCAAGTAAGCAAGCATAATTAAATAAAGTGAGCCCCACACTGCCATCGGCGGTGTGGGACTTTTCTTACATAAACAGGGAGTACACTTAAACGCGTACTCCCTGTTTGTTTTCCAAGACGTTACTCATGGCGTTTTCAATGGTTCTTTGTTGTGATGATGACTATCCGTGGCGTGCGGAGCGCAGGTTTCAACTCGCCGCCTATATAGAATGTGCCAATGTCTGTGGTCACGGCCTGTGCGCCGGCGCGCGAGTCTTGACGACGAGCATGCCAAAAACCACTCGTCTCACGCGCCTCGCGCTCTCTCACGGCACCCTCACCACATCCACCACATGGCTGCCCGCGCCGATGAGGTCGCGCCGCTCTGATATGGCCTTTTGGTATTCTATGAAGTGGGCAAACGTGTCGTCGCTCATGCGGTTGAGTCGCGTGCGCATATAATCGGACGCGCCGTCGGGCGAGAATATCGTGACCCGTTCCAGCCCTGCCATCTTGTCGAGCCTGTCGATGTCGTCAACACGCACGTAGTCGTACAGCTCGTCGGGTTGTGCCTGGATATGGAAGTGGCCGTCCACCGCTCCCCTTTCGAGCAATCCGCCTATGCGATCCTCGTCGAAGCAATAGGAAAGGATGCTGTACTCGTTCATCAGGTAAGCCACGAAAATCAGCCCGCCGGGTTTCGTCACGCGCTTCGCCTCCTCAAGGGCCTTCAGCTTTTCGTCATCGCCAATGAGGTGGTACAGTGGGCCGAGCAGGAGGGTCAGGTCTGCCGAGCCAGTGGGCACGAATGGCATGTGGCGCGCGTCGCCCTGCGTCACGTTGGCGGTGGGCTCACGTTTCAGGAAGACGTCGATGTTGTGGTGCACCAGCTCCACCGCCTTCACGTCGTAGCCCTCGGCCATGAGCGCCGAGGTGTAGCGGCCCGTCCCGGCGCCAACGTCGAGCAAGCTGAAGCCTGGCCGCAAGAAGCGGTGAAGGTGGTACATGGTGGTCTGAAACTCCACGATGCCGTGCCTGCGCTGCAAGCGCAAGTCCTCAGGATGCTTGTTGTAGTGCCTCTCTATGTTGGATAATGCCATTGCCTAATCGAGAAAGGGCGCGCCAAAAGACTTCAGCCTCCTGGCACGCCCCCGTTATGTGTCTTTTTGGACAGTCGTGTTATTTCTTTGCAGCGTTGGCCTTGCTCTTGTAAGCCTTGTTGAGGCCGGCCACCACCTCGGCGGTAATGTCGTAAGCCTTGCTCGCGTAGAGCACGTTGTCGCCCTGCTTGGCGAAGATCATGCCATACTTGCCATCCTTGTTGAACACGGCGAGATAGTGCTGTATGGAATCGTGCAAAGCCTTGTTGTACTTGTCGGTCTCGGTCTGGAACTCTCCGCTGAGCCTCTGGTTGAGGGCCTGGAGGTCGTTGCTCTGCTTCTGCAAGCCTGCCTGGATGGCCTCAGCCTGCTCGCGCGTGTAGGCGTTTTGCTGCACCTTCTGCTGGAAGTTGGCAGCCGCGCCCTGCAATGCCTGCTGACGGCTGGCAAGGGTCTTCTGGATGTTGGTGCCCTTCTGGTTCAGAATCTTGGTGTATTCCTTGCAAAACTGGTACTGCGTCATGATGGAGTCTACCTCCACGTAAGCGATCTGCGTGCTTGCCGCCTTCTGCGAGGTTGTCTCCGACTTCTCGTCCATTTTTGGCGCGCTCTTGTTGCAAGAGGTAAAGCCGAATGTCGTGGCGATGGTCAATGCCACGGCGAAGATGATGTTTTTCTTCATATTTGATGTTGTATATTAGTCTGTCGTGAGTGTCCGCCCTACCTGAAACGCCCTTTCGCGCGCATCTCCCTGTCCTCGTCCACCACGCAGTGGATGCCTCGCTCGCGCATGGCCTCGGAATCGTGGATGTGCATGGATGAGAACCTGCCGTTCTTGAGGAGCAAGACCTTAACGGAGAGGAGCGCCACGGATATAGCAATTATTAACACCGTAAGGAGTAGCGTTTCTATCATTATTTGCTAAATTTGCAGTGGTTTTCTACATAATACGCTGCAAAGATAGCGTTAAATAGACAAACCGCAAAGAGTTAAGGCGACATTTTAAGTATTTAATCATAAAAATAGCAAAGATTATGGCAGAATTAAAACCCGCCCGCGTGTTCGAGCAATTCTCGGCAATCAACAAAATACCGCGCCCGTCGAAGCATGAGGAGAAGATGATAGAGTATCTCAAGCAGTTTGGCGAGAGCCACGGCCTTGAGACCAAGGTCGACGAGACCGGTAACGTGATTATACGCAAGCCCGCGACCAAGGGCTACGAGGATCGCGCCACCACTATCCTCCAGAGCCACATGGACATGGTATGCGACAAGCTCGTGGACGTGGACTTCGACTTCTCTAAGGATGCCATCCAGACTTATGTCGAGGGCGACTGGATGCACGCCAAGGGCACCACGCTCGGTGCCGACGACGGCATTGGCGACGCCATAGAGCTGGCCATACTCGATTCCGACGACATTGAGCACGGACCGATAGAGTGTGTCTTCACGCGCGACGAGGAGACGCAGCTCACTGGCGCCATCGGCATGAAGCCCGGCTTCATGACCGGCGACTACCTTATCAACCTCGACTCTGAGGACGAGGGCCAGGTGTTCATCTCTTGCGCCGGCGGAAGAAGCACCATTGCCACGTTCAGCTTTGAGCGTGAGGCCGCGCCAGAGGGCTTCTTCTTCATGGAGGGCTCGCTGAAGGGCCTCAACGGCGGACACTCTGGCGACGACATCGAGAAGAAGCGCGCCAACGCCATAAAGGTGCTGGCCAGGTTCCTCTACATGGAGAAGGGCAAGATGACGCTCAGGCTCGCGCAGTGGAACTCTGGCAAGATGCACAACGCCATACCACGCGACGGCAAGATAGTCTTCGCCGTGCCTGCCGACAAGAAGGAGGAGGTGAAGGCCGACTGGAACATATTCGCCGCGCAAGTGGAGGACGAGTACCACGTGACCGACACCAACATGCTGTGGGCGCTTGGGAGCTGCGAGGCGCAAGACGTGATGCCGGAGAAGGTGAGCGACAACCTCATCAACGCGCTGCAGGCCGTGGACAACGGCGTGTTCGCCATGTGCCAAGACGAGGAACTGGCTTGGATGGTGGAGACGTCAAGCAACGTGGCAAGCGTGCAGAGCGAGGCCGGCAAGGTGGTCATCGTGAGCTCGCAACGCTCTAACGTGACGTCGAACCTCACCAACATCTGCAACACCGTGAAGGCCACTTACGAGCTGGCCGGAGCCGACGTGGAGCAAACCGACGGCTATCCCGCTTGGCAGCCGAAACACGGCTCTGAGCTTCAGCGCATCGTGAAAGAGGCTTACAAGAAGCTCTTCGGCAAGGAGCCCGTGGTGAGAGGCATACACGCCGGACTGGAGTGCGGACTGTTCTCTGAGAAATATCCTGACCTCGACATGGTGTCGTTTGGCCCGACGCTCCGCAACGTGCACACGCCCGACGAGTGTCTCTACATACCAACGGTGCAGATGGTTTGGGACCACTTGCTCGAGATTCTGAAAAACATCCCAAAGAAGTGATGCGCAGGCTTACCACTTTGGCCTTGGGCGCCTGCATGGCCCTTGCCACCATGGCCACGGTCTCTTCGTGCGGCGAGGCCCATACGGCGAAGTCGCACGCCAAGGAGTTCATGGAAGGGCAGATGGCGCAGGCCGGCGTCGACTACATCACGTGGTCAGAGCTCGACTCCACCAAGCATCTCACCGACTCGGCGCTGCAGGTGATGCGCGCCACGGCGGTGAAGGCAAGGCTGGTGAAGCCCGGCGCCACATATCAGCGGCCCACGGCAAAGCTCAACTTCATATCCTTGAGATACGCCATAGACAAGGACACGCTCATGGCGACGTTCTATCTCGACGACAAGCTCACGGGCATCGTAGGCGTGAAAGCCAACCCCGTGGTGAAACCATAGACTGGGCCTGAGGGCAACAAAATATAGAATAGGAGGTAAACATCCGTTAGTGGTGTTTACCTCCTATTTTTTTTGCAAATAAGACATGTTATTGCCGCGAATTGCTACATTATTTAGATTTTTTCGTACATTTGCATACGAAACATGTTCTTTATTGGAACATAAGCAGTACAGACAGTCATCAAGGACGACATTACTATTATTATACAAACATTATGTCATTATGAGAAAAACCATTCTTTCGCTTTGCATGGCCGCGGCAGTCTGCCACGGCAGCATTGATGCCACAACAGCAGAGAGGGGATGTGTCAAGAATGCGTTTTTTTGCACATCCTCCTGCTATATATTTATAGGATATACGGTCCATACAGCTCTCCCGCTTGCCGTGTTTCCGCATCCATATTCGCAAAACCGTTTTTTATGAAGAGACTGATTTTTACATTCCTCGCCATGCTGGCCTTTTCAATAGGCATTAGCGCCCAGGCAAACAATGGCATACCACAGGCCAACGTGTCACACCTGAAGTTTCAAGGCATTCCCATCACGGGAAGCATGAAATCTTTTTGCCAGAAGTTGCTGCAGAAAGGCTATAAATATGAAAGCCCCAACCTCTCTAAGACGTTGACCGGGAAATACATGGGCAGGAAGGTGAGGTTGTATGTCCATCAACATGAAGGGACGGTTTATTCCGTAGAGGTGGATTTCCTCTTGGAAACGAAGTCGGAGGCCGACGACCTGCTGCAGCAATTGATTGGCGGACTGCGCCTGAAATACCCAAGACTGCAAGAAGACACCGAGCACAGCGGATGGGAAACAGACCCGTCGGACGATTGCGTTTACGCGTATGTGGCGCAAGTTCCAAGGGGCACGAGAGGACAGATCGACTGGAAGAACATGTTGGGCGAGTTCACCATCAACCTGCACGAACTGGTGATGGGCGACTATTCTTACCTGCTCGCGTTCTACTATATCGACGAATACAACAACCCTGAATGGAAAGACGCGCGGAAGCAATACTTGAAAGACCGCAAGGCAAAGTTGGCTTTGTAATCTAACGGTCGCATGACGCGCGTTGACGCCCGTGATTAACCTACTCATAATTAAAATAAGACGGCGTAGTGGTCTTTGGAGGCTTACGCGACGGCGAGCACGTCATAACCGAAGGACAAAACAAGATAATACCATAAAAGCCCATTTTTAACAACTTTGTTTTAAACAACCTTGTTTATAATGGATATCTAATATTTTCGCTAAATAGTTTTTGCAGTTTGAAACTTCTAATACAAGGTTATGGAAATAGTAATAGGATTAATCATAGGGCTTGCCATTGGCTTTTTAGTTGGCAAACTGCTGACGGCAAAGTCGGCAGGTGAGGAAAAAACGCAACTCATAGCCAAGACGCAGGTGTTGACTTCGGAAAACCAGATGCTGAAGGAGAATCAAGCCAAGCAGGTGAATGACTTGAAACTCCAGATGCAGAACGAGCGGCAATATGCCGCGAAGCTCCGGGAGGAGAGCGACCGGCAATGGGAGCAAAAGTTGGAGGCTCTGCGGCAAGACATGAGGCGCTTGACGGCGGAGCAGCAGAAGGACGCAGCCGAACAACTCGCGGCCAAGCAGTCGGCCTTGCAAGAGAACAACCGCTTGCAGATGGACGAACTGCTGAAACCTATCAAGGAGCAATTCGCCGATTTCAAGAAGTCGGTGGAGCAGAGCCGCACAAGCAACGAGGTGAATAAGAAGGAACTGCAAAACACCTTCGAGGCTACGATGCGCCTCTTCCAGCAAGAGCAGCAGCAAGCCGTGGCAAACCTAAAGGAGCAAACGCTGAAGATTGGCACCGACGCGGCAAACCTGACACGCGCGCTAAAAGGCGACAGCAAGATGCAGGGCGACTGGGGCGAGATGGTCTTGGAGACTATCTTGGAGAACAGTGGCTTGCGAAAGAACGAGGAGTTTTTTATCCAGGAGAACACCAAGGACGAGAACGGCAAGAATTTCCGCCCCGACGTCATCGTGCGATTCCCTGAGGGCAGAAGCGTGGTCATCGACTCTAAGGTATCGCTGACCGCGTATAGCGATGCCCTGGCCGCCGACAACGACGCCGACCGTGAGCGTCTCATGAAGGCACACGCCCTGAGCGTGCGCAAGCATATCGACGAGCTTGCCGAGAAGGATTACTCTAAGTTGGTGGACGATGCCATCGGCTTCGTATTGATGTTCATACCCAACGAGACGAGCTACATTGCGGCCATGAAGCAGCAGCCCGACCTCAGCCGGTATGCCTACCAGAAGAAAATAATAATAATCTCGCCGAGCAACCTCCTCATGGCGCTCCAACTCGCCTACAACCTTTGGCAATATGACCGTCAGAACAAGAACGTGGAGAAGATAGTGAAGACCGCCGCCGACCTGTACGACAAGGTAGTGACGTTCGAGGATTCGTTTACCGGCATTGGCGACTTGATAACCCGACTGTCGGGAACGTTCGACAAGGCCAGGAAGCAGCTCTACGATGGCACCGGCAACGTGATGCGAAGGGTGGAGAGCTTGAAGGGACTTGGCGTCACGCCAAAGAAGCAAATCAAGGGGTTGGAGGAGTAGCCTCGTCGGCCAAGCAGGCTTTTATGTTCCTCATAAGTCCTTCATATTTGGCGCGCTTCACGGCAGAGCCTTTGAAGAGCCTGCGATAATCTTCCTCCGTCAGGTTTTCCCATTTTTGTCGCGTCATCGCCAACAGCTCCTCACGTGGCTGGAGCAGCGGCTCAGTGCTGGGCTTGGCGAAACGGTTCCACGGACAGGCACGCTGACAGCGGTCGCAACCATAGAACGTGTCGCCCATGGCGGCCTTGGCGTCGACGGTCAACTCGCCACGGTTCTCTATGGTCTGGTACGACAGGCACAGCCTCGCGTCGAACCTCGTGATGTCGCCATAGCCTTCCACGCACGTTGCCGGCAGGCTGAGGGCGTGGGTCGGACAAGCGTCAACGCAACGGTGGCATGTGCCGCAACGGTTGGGCAATGGCTCGTCGGGCGGAAGTTCGACGGTGACAAACAGTTCGCCGAGGAAGAACTCGCTGCCCGCGTGGGGGATAATGAGCTGCTGGTTCTTGCCTATCCATCCCAGTCCGGCTCGGACGGCCCAATAACGCTCCAGCACGGGAGCCGTGTCGACGAAAGCGCGATAATCGGCAATGCCAACGGTGGCGGCAAGCTGGCGCAACTTCTGCTTCACGATGTCGTGATAATCGAGTCCTAAGGCGTAGTCGGCGATTTGCGGCTCGCCCTCGGGCAGTCGGCGGGCTGGGAAATAGTTTTGGGCTACCACCACGATGGTCTTGACGCCTGGCATGAGCAGGCGCGGGTCGAATCGCTTGTCGAGATTATTGCCAAGATACGCCATGTCGGCGTTACGGCCATCGGCAAGCCAGCCGAGGTAATGCCGCCTCATGGCCTCGCTCACGGGCTCGGCCCTGGCAAACCCACAAACGAAAAAGCCGAGGCGTGAGGCTTCGGCTTTTATCTTGTCTTTAAGTGATATACTTGTGAGCATCAATTTCTCGTTTGTATCGTTAACACTTCAAACACGCCACGACAACCATTCCACGACTTATTCAAAGGTCTTGAACTCGTAGCCTTGGCTTTTCAGCCACGCGAGGCTCTCGGGCAGGGCCGTGCGCAACTTGTCTATCGCCTTCAGCGAGTCGTGGAACGTGATGATGGAACCGTTGCGGGCATATCGCTTCACGTTGTTTACCACGTCTTGCGCCGTCATCCATTTGGAATAGTCGCGCGTGACGAGATCCCACATTATTATCTTGTAATATCTGTTCACCCACCAATACACGTCCGACTTCATCCATCCGTGTGGCGGCCTGAAGAGATGCGCCTTTATCAGCTCGTTGGCCATCGACACGTCTTGACCATAGGTTATGGCCATGTGCTTCAAGCTGCCGAGGTGGTGGAAGGTGTGGTTTCCCACCTGGTGTCCCTCCTCCACTATCCGGTTGTAGAGGTCGTGGTATCTCAGCACGTTCTCACCCACCATGAAGAACGTGGCCTTAGCGCCATATTCCTTCAAGGTGTCGAGGATAAACGGTGTCGACTCTGGTATGGGCCCGTCGTCGAAGGTAAGGTAAACGGAGTGGTCGTGCTGGTCCATTCGCCAAATGGCCTTTGGGTAAATCCAGCGCAACCACTTCGCCGGTTGCTCGATAAACATTGTCTGGCAGTGTGTTATTGCTGAGGCATCGTGCCGCCCTGCGCCATGTAACGGGCGTAGAGACGCTGCATCGTGGCCTGTTGCTGCTTGGCGAGCTTGGCGTCGAAGAGCTTGGTCACCTCAGTGGTCTGGTCCATGATAGACAGCTGCGTCAGCACGTCGCGGGCCGACTGCTGGAAGCGGATGCCCTGCAAGCTGAGATAATAGTTGACATATTGCTCAGCCACGCTGAACACCTCCTTGTCAAGCTTCGTGGCGTTGGCCTTGTCGCCAACGAGGGCGTAAGCCTTGGCGAGGTCAGAGCCGCCCGACATGTAGTTGATTGGCACGTTATACTCAGGTATCTCCTTCATGGCCTTGGCCAGGGCCTTCTTGGCGAGGTCTTTCCTGCCATCGGCTATGAGGTGCAGGGCAAGCGTGGCGAAGAGGCGACGATGGGTGTAGCACATCCTCATCACGGTCTCGTCGATATACAGCCCCGGCTTCGAGAGGCCACCATAGCGGAAGCGTTCCATCATGTTGTGATAGGTGGTCATGGTGTCGAAGTTCTTGGCCCCCGGCACGTTCGTGGTGAACGGCGTGATGCGGTTGGCAAGGCCCTCCTGCACGAAGTTGTCGCCGAGGTTCATGAAGTTCTCCTCGCCCACGGTCACTGCCACGTAGAGTGGACGCGTCCAGTTGCACTGAGCTATCATCTCGAGCATCATGAGGTCGTTCTTGTAGAGGGCATTCTTGCCCTTGAGCGAGATGACCATGCGGTCGGGGATAGTGTCAGACGCCATCATCATGCCACTCTTGCGCACCGCGTTCTTGTCGATGGTGACGAAGACGGTGTCGGTCGGTATGACATGGAAGTCTTGGCTCTTGGAGCACACCCAGTACTTGAGGATGTTCTTCAGCTCGAACGGGTCGTTGCCGAACTGCGCCTTGGCCTGTGCCGGATTCTGCTTGTAGAACTGCTTGATCTGGTCCTTTAGCGATGGCTGCACCTCGATATACTCGTTGGTGCCGGAGCAATAGTCGAGCCTTGACCACGTGATGGGCACTGCCGGCGAGTTGTAGGCCGGACGCTTCATCTGGTCGATATACCAGTCGGTCTGCAGGTAAGAGAGGTTGCAGACGCGCGCGTCGGTCCTCACGCCCTCAGTCTCCTGGTTGTACCAGAGCGGGAAGGTGTCGTTGTCGCCATTGGTGAAGATTATCGGGTTGCCCTTGTCTTGCAATGACATGAGATAGTTCTGGCCGAAGTCGCGGCAAGTGTATCGTCCGGAGCGGTCGTGGTCGTCCCATGTCTGCGACACCATCTGCAATGGCACGAGCAGGCAGAGCACGCCGATGACGGCGGCGAGGGCCACGCGGTTCATCTTCACGCGCTTGCCCAGCATGTCGTAGAGTGCCGCCACGCCCATGCCGCACCAAATGGCGAAGGCGTAGAACGAGCCGGCGTAAGCATAGTCGCGCTCACGCGGCTGCACCGGCGTCTGGTTCAGGTATATCACGATGGCGAGACCTGTCATGAAGAAGAGGAAGAACACCACCCAGAACTGGCGTATGCCGCGACGGCCGCGGAACGCCTGCCAGAAGAGACCGATAAGGCCGAGGATGAGCGGCAGGCAATAGAACGCGTTGTGTCCCTTGTTGCCGCCGGGGTTGGTCACGGGGTCATAGGCTTGCAGGTCCTTCGGCAATTTCGACTGGTCGCCCAGGCGCGCGTTGTCGATGAACGGTATGCCGGTAATCCAGTTGCCATGCTCCAGCTCGCCGTTGCCCTGGATGTCGTTCTGCCGACCGGCGAAGTTCCACATGAAGTAGCGCCAGTACATGAAGTTGCACTGGTAAGAGAGGAAGAACTGTATGTTGTCTATCTGTGACGGCATCTTCACGGTCATCTGCTCACCGCAGCGGTCGTAAGACACGTCGGTGCCATCCACGCCGCCCATCCACGACTCATAGTCCTGGGCGTGGCTGGAGTCGTACATTCGCGGGAAGATCATGTTTTGCGCGTACACATACTTGTCCTTGTGTGTCACCACGAAGTAGGAGTCCTTCTCGTCTTTCGACGCCTTCTCCTTTCGGCTGTAGACTGGCGCGCCCGGCTTCATGACCGGCGTGCACATGTCACCGTCCTGCTTCAGGGCCACCTGCGAGGTGTACGCCTGGCCGTAGAACAACGGGTATTCACCATACTGGTTACGGCTGAGGTAAGAGCCAAGGGTGAAGATGTCCTCTGGCGAGTTCTGGTCCATTGGCGGGTTGGCCACGGAGCGTATCACGATGAGGGCGTAAGACGAATAGCCTATCATCAGCATGAGCATGCAGAGCAGGGCGGTGTTCTTGAAACGGGACGTGACGAGATACACCGGCTTCTTCTCTACTATCTTCTTGCGGTTGAGCAGGAAGGCGACCACGGCGAGCACTATCACGCCAATGATGAACGCCGACCAGCCATAGCCGTAGAACGGTATGCCGATGAGGGCGAAAGAGAGCAGGAAGGAGATGTTCTCTCGCTTTTTGCTTCTCGCGGCGAAGCTCTCGTAGATGGCCCAGATGGTGCATCCTACGAGGCAGGCTATATATATAATGAGTCCGGTGTTGAACGGCAGGTGCAGGGTGTTGACGAAGAACAGCTCAAACCATCCGCCCACGGTCACGATGCCCGGCACCACGCCATAGAGCACGGCGGCGAGGATGACGAAACTGACGCAGAGGGCAATGAGCGAGCCCTTCACCTCCACGTCGGGGAACCGCTTGTAGCAATACACCAGCACGATGGCGGGCAGGCACAAGAGGTTGAGCAAGTGGACGCCGATGGACAGGCCGGTCATGTAGAATATCAGCACGAGCCAACGGTCGGAGTGAGGCTCGTCGGCATGGTCTTCCCACTTGAGGATGATCCAGAACACCACGGCGGTGAACGCTGAGGAATAGGCATACACCTCACCCTCGACGGCCGAGAACCAGAACGTGTCAGACCACGTGTAGATGAGCGCGCCCACCATGCCCGACGCCTCGATGGCAATCAGCTTGGCAAGGCTCATCTCGCTCCAGTCTCTCACGATGAGCTTGCGTGTGAGGTGCGTGATGGTCCAGAAGAGGAACAGGATGGTTGTGGCTGAAAGAAGCGCCGACATGGTGTTCACCATTCTGGCCACCTGCGACGGGTCGCTCGCGAAATGGGAGAAGAGGTTGGCGGTGAGCATGAAGAACGGCGCCCCTGGCGGATGGCCGATTTCCAGCTTGTAGCCTGTGGTGATAAACTCAGGGCAGTCCCAAAACGAGGCTGTCGGCTCAATGGTAGACACGTATGTGAAGGCGGCTATTACGAAAGCCACCCAGCCAAGCACCGTGTCCACTAAACGGTATTGTTTCATCTTTACCTTATAAAAATACTGTTGAGTTATTGCAATAGTTCCGTGCAAAGTTACTCAAATTATCACAGTTGGCAAATATAAAATGCCCCAAAATGCCGCCTTACCTTTTTTTAACCAAAATAGGGTATTCCACAAATTTGGCGTGATGGCACAATGCCTCGTATTTCCCCATGCATCCACATTGGTTGCGGACGGCCCCTAACCATCCCTACCCGCCCTGCAAAGCAGACGGTGCACCTCTGTTAAATTGGGTAATAACATTTTACAAATGGTCGCCTGAGAATCGATTTTTTTCAACCAAGCTGTCGCTTGCGTGGAAATGACGCGATTATGGGCCGTTTTGGTAAATCGTTGATTATCATCGCGTTATAACTTTGATGGTTTTTGGGCGTGGAAAAAGCGCCGAATTAGCGTCACCGTTACGGTGCAACAGCGTCGCCGTTACGGTGCAATCGCATCGCCGTTACGGTGTAATCGCGTCGCCGTTACACTGTAATCGCGACGCGATTGCACCGTAACGGCAATGGAAAATGGCCAAAAACCGACCTGCGGCATTTTCAAATGGCGAAAGGCTACCCTTTTCCAGCTCTATTTGTCCCTGTTTCCAAGTGTTAAATTTCGGCAATAATATTTTACAAATCAACGTGGGTGCAGGTATCAGTTATTTCTTGTCTTCAAGAAGTATTAGACAAGTTTTTCGATGCACCACGCGAATCCCATGGCGGTGCGCTTGCCGTTGTCTTGGAAGTGGTTGCCGGGGTTCATGTGCAGTTCGGTGTCCACGCCTTGGCCCGCCAACAAGTCGCGTTGCCGGTTCATGCAGTCGTTTACCGTTGCCATGATGGCCGTCTTGGAATGGTGCTCTCGGTCGCCCAGGCTAAGATACACATGAGGCGCGAGCGACGGATGCGACGCGGCATAGCCGAGCCAACCCTTGTACCACACCGATGGCGACGCCGCCACTATGGCGCCAAACGACAGGCGCGTGCCGGCCCATAGCGAGAAGAGCCCCGCCAAGGAGTAGCCCCCCAGCACCACGCGCGAAAGGTCGCCTTGTGCCGGTGCGTCGCCACTTAGGAATCGCGATTGCTCCTCGATGACTGACGTTATCTTGTCGAGCGTGGCTTGCGCGCCGTCGCCAAACGGAGTCTTGCCGAAGACGGGAGGCGCGGGCCACGGCGTCAGCTCCTCGTTCCACTTCTTCACGCGTATTGCCACGAGGCGGAAGGGCAGGGGAGAGTGGGCGCGCAGGTAAGCGGCCTCCGTCTCCAGCTCCTCCATGTCGTGGCTGTCCACGGGCTGCACGAGCAGCACCCTTGGGTTGTCGTCGGAGACGATGGTCAGGCCGTCCATGGCTATTTGTTGAGTTTCAGTCCTATCTCCATGCCGTCGAGCGAGCTGACGGCACTGCCAATCGACTTCAATGCGGAGTTACCAGTGAGCGCGCCCAGCACGTTGGCATATTTCAGCAGTTTGGAGGCATCCATCACGATGAGCAAGTCGTTGCCGTCGAGCTGTGTCGTGCCCACGATCTGCTTTACCTTGCCACCATAGTTGAGCACCACGTTGTGGTCGCTGATGGTGTAAGTGCCTGCCGTGGTGCGCTTGTCGATGACCTGCGTGAACTTGCCGTTCTTGTCGAATGTCATCGTCATCATGCCCTTCTTTATGCCGGCCTTCTCCAGTTGCGTCTGCAGCTCCTTCTCTATGGCTTGCGCCGCCACCTTGCCGCCGATGCCGCTCAGCACGTTGTTGCTTGAGAACACCACGGCCGGCTCGGTGTAAGTCCATGAGCCCACGATGCGGTCTTTAGTGGCGCCCTTGGTGGCGTCGAAGATGGTAGAGAGGCCGGAGAGGATAGACCCTCCCTTGTTTTCTCTGCCTATGGCCGACATTATGCCGCCAAGCAAACTGCCGCTATTGCTTGTCGAAGTCGTGGCAGCCGTTTTTGCCGTGCTCTCGGTTGCCGTCGTGGCTTTCTTTGCCGTCGTCGTTGTTTTGGTTTTCTTGGTGGTCTTCTTCACCGTTTTCTTCTTGGCTGTCGCCAACGTTTCCATGCCCGCAACGCTGGCAGCGGCTTCCGCCAAGGGAGCCAAGGCCAGGCCCATGGCCAATGCCATGGAAATAACAATGCTTGTTTTCATCTTTGTTTTGTTTGCTTTAGGGCTTCCGCCCGATTTTTTAACAGTCGGCAAAGTTACAAAAAAATATTATCCACATCTTTATCGTCTCCCATCTTTTATGTATCTTTGCATAAGATAATACACAATTGATATTTAATGAAGGAATTTGAATACTCCGAGGCCGAGGCCAGCAAGGCGGAGACCGCCATCCTCGTGGGACTGGTGACTCCGACGCAGGACGAGGCCAAGACGACAGAATATCTCGACGAGCTGGAATTTCTCGCCGATACCGCCGGCGCCGTTATCGTGAAGCGGTTCACCCAGAAGGTGGGCGGCCCCAACCAGACATCCTACGTGGGCAAGGGCAAGCTGGAGGAGATACACCAGTATATCAAGGACGAGGAAGACAACGACCGCGAGATAGGCATGGTCATCTTCGACGATGAGTTGTCGGCCAAGCAGCTGCGCAACATCGAGAACGAGCTGCACGTGAAGGTTCTCGACCGCACGTCGCTCATCCTCGACATCTTCGCCATGCGCGCCCAGACCGCCAACGCCAAGACACAGGTGGAGCTGGCGCAGTATCGCTACATGCTGCCACGCCTGCAGCGAATGTGGACCCACCTTGAGCGTCAGGGCGGCGGCTCGGGATCGGGCGGCGGCAAAGGCTCCGTGGGATTGCGCGGACCTGGTGAGACGCAGCTCGAGATGGACCGCCGAATAATCCTGAACCGCATGTCGCTGCTGAAGAAGCGCCTGGTGGAGATAGACCGCCAGAAGACCACGCAGCGCAAGAACCGCGGGCGGCTCATTCGCGTGGCCCTCGTGGGCTACACCAACGTGGGCAAGTCGACGCTGATGAACCTGCTGGCCAAGAGCGAGGTGTTCGCCGAGAACAAGCTCTTCGCCACGCTCGACACCACCGTGCGCAAGGTGGTGATAAAGAACCTGCCATTCCTGCTCGCCGACACCGTGGGCTTCATACGCAAGTTGCCCACCGACCTCGTCGACTCGTTCAAGTCGACGCTCGACGAGGTGCGCGAGGCCGACCTGCTGCTTCACGTGGTGGACATCTCGCACCCCGACTTCGAGGAGCAGATACAGGTGGTAAACTCCACGCTGAAAGACCTTGAGTGCGCCGACAAGCCGACGATGCTCGTCTTCAACAAGATAGACAACTACAGCTGGACGGAGAAAGACCCCGACGACCTGACGCCGGTGAGGAAGGAGAACATCTCGCTCGACGACTTGAAGAAGACGTGGATGGCCAAGCTCAACGACGACTGCATCTTCGTGTCGGCGAAAAACAGGGACAACATAGACGAGTTCAGGGACGTGCTCTACAGGAAGGTGAGGGAGCTGCACGTGCAGAAATACCCTTACAACGACTTCCTCTATCCCGAGGAGGAATAAAACCAGGCCTGCTTCCGGAACCGAGGCGGACAAATAAACAAAAACATTATGGCATACAGGTCTTTAACCGAAGAGGAAATAAACGTTCTCGACGACAACGGCTGTTGGGCCGAGAACTGGGACAACGTCAAGGTGAGCGACGACTTCGCTCCCAAGTACATGCGACACGTCATGCTCTACGGCGATGTCGCCATAGGCAGTTTTGAAAAGAACATCGAGGTGTCGCCTGGATTCCTCAAGCATTCGGGCATCTGCAACGCCACGCTGCGCAACGTCAGCGTGGGCGACAACTGCCTGATAGAGAACATCGGCAATTATATCAACAACTACACCATCGGCAACGATTGCTACATCTCCAACGTCTCCACCATGGAGACCACCGAGGGCGCGACCTTCGGGCAGGGCAACCTCATATCGGTGCTCAACGAGGTGGGCGACGGCAACGTGGTGCTCTTCGACGGGCTCAACAGCCAGATAGCCGCGCTCATGGTGAAGTATGATCGCGACCGTGGGTTCTGGGCCGCCATGCGCCGGCTCATAGGAGAGGACATCAAGGCCACCTCGCCCGACCGTGGCACCCTGGGCGACGGGGTGAAGATAGTGAACACCAAGGAGATAACCAATACCGTCATAGGCGAGGAGTGTGAGGTGAACGGCGCGGCAAGGCTCAGCGACGTCACCATTCTATCGGCGCCGGAGGCCACCGTCTACATCGGCACGGGAGTCATCTGCGAAAACTCCATCATCAGTCACGGCTCAAGCCTCATCAACTCGGTGAAGATGCAAGACTGCTTCGTGGGCGAGGCGTGCAAGATAAGCAATGGCTTCACGGCAGCGCAGAGCGTGCTCTTCGCCAACTGCTACATGAGCAACGGCGAGGCGTGCGCCGCCTTCTGCGGACCGTTCACCGCCAGCCACCACAAGAGCTCGCTGCTCATAGGCTCGCAGTTCAGCTTCTACAACGCCGGATCGGCGACCAATTTCTCAAACCACGCCTACAAGATGGGACCGCTCCACTGGGGCGTGCTCGAAAGAGGCACCAAGACGGCAAGCGGCGCCTACCTGCTCATGCCGGCCACGATAGGTACATTCAGCGTGTGCTTCGGCAAGCTGATGCACCATCCCGACACACGCAACCTGCCGTTCTCGTATCTCATAGCCTACGGCGACACCATGTATCTGTCGCCGGGACGCAACATAACCACCGTGGGCCTCTACCGCGACATACGCAAGTGGCCCAAGCGAGATGTCAGGCCCAAGGGCACGAGGAAGAGCATTGTCAACTTCGACTGGCTCTCGCCCTTCTCCGTGGGGGAGATAATAAAGGGAAAGAAGATTCTCGAAGACCTGCAAGCCGCGTCGGGCGAAGACGTGAGCTCATACAACTTCCACGAGTATGTCATCCACGCCTCGTCGCTGCGCAAGGGCATAAAATACTATGACATAGCCCTGCGCATATACATGGGGGCCGTGCTAAAGCGCGTGCTAAAGCGCGACCCGACGCTGGCTCCGCCCGCCACCGAGGTGGGATTGGGCGACTGGAACGACCTCTCGGGCCTGCTCTTGCCGGCAAGCGAGGAGCAACGTCTTGTCAGCGACATCAAGAGCGGGGAGCTCGACTCAATAGAAGGTGTCACCGCCCGCCTGACCGACATCGACAACCATTACCGCGAATACCAGTGGGCGTGGACATACCGCCACATCCTGGACTATTACGGTTTGAAGGAACTCGACGCCGACAGTGCCGAGAGCATCAGGCGCGACTACGTGACCGCGCGCAGGGCGTGGATTGCCGAGATAAGAAAGGACGCGGAGAAGGAGTACCGGATGGGCGACGTGGACCAGGAGGTGCTCGACAACTTCATCTCGCAACTTGACCATGAGGTCGACTTCGAGAGCTAAGGCTGCCCGTGAGGCAAAAGATTATCATCATACGAGACACATATTTACACATTATATTATATGAAACATTTGAGGACACTTCTTTGTGTGCTTGTCGCCGCGCTCGCCGTGAGCGTCCAGGCGCAGAAGAGTTACCATTACTCAACGGTGGCGGGCGACCCGATGCACGCTCGCGTCTATACCCTCGACAATGGATTGAAGGTCTACATGAGCGTCAACCGTGAGACGCCGCGCCTTCAGACATATATCGCCGTGAAGACAGGCTCGCGCAACGACCCTCCTGAGACCACGGGCCTGGCCCATTACCTGGAGCATCTCATGTTTAAGGGAACCACGCATTTCGGCTCAAGCAACGTGGCGGCTGAGGCCCCGCTGCTCGACACCATAGAGTGTCGCTTCGAGCGTTATCGCCACATCACCGACCCCGTGATGAGGAAGAAGGCTTACCACGAGATTGACTCCATATCGCAGCTGGCCGCCAGGTATAACATCCCCAACGAGTATGACAAGCTCATGGCGAGCATTGGATCGCAAGGCAGCAACGCCTACACCTCGGAGGATGTCACGTGCTATGTGGAGGACATCCCGGCCAACGAGATAGACTCCTGGGCCAAGGTGCAGGCCGACAGGTTCAAGAACATGGTCATACGCGGCTTCCACACTGAGCTGGAGGCGGTGTATGAGGAATACAACATCGGCCTTGGCAGCGATGACGAGAAGCAGATTCAGGCCATGAGCAAGAAGCTCTTCCCAGGTCATCCTTATGGCACGCAAAGCACCATCGGCACGCAGGAACACCTGAAGAACCCTTCCATAACCAACATAAAAAACTATTTCCATCGCTACTACGTGCCAAACAACGTGGCGATATGCCTTGCCGGCGACTTCGACCCCGACAAGACCATTGCCATCATCGACAAGTATTTCGGCGACTGGAAGAAGAGCGACAACCTCTCTTATCCGCAATACGCTCCGTTGAAGAAGCTCATGGCGCCTGTCGACACCACCGTCGTGGGCCTTGAGGCTTCCAACGTGTTCATGGCGTGGCGCACCGATGCTGCCGCGTCGGCCCAGCAAGACACGCTATCCGTTATAAGCTATTTGCTCAGCAATGGCAAGGCCGGACTCTTCGACTTGGACCTCAACAACCCGATGAAGGTGATGGGCGCAAGCGCGCAACTGTCGTCAAACCACGATTATGGCATGTTCTACCTTTATGGCTTGCCAAAGGAGGGACAAGACACCAAGGAGGTGAGGCGGCTCATGCTCGGCGAGATTGAGAAGCTGAAGAAGGGCCAGTTCTCCGATGACCTCTTGCCGTCGGCGGTGAACAACATGAAGCTGAAATATTACCAGTCGCTGAGGAAGAACGATGAGCGCGCCGACCGCTTCGTTAATGCTTTCATCAACGACAAGCAGTGGGACGACGAGGTCCACTCTCTCGACCGCATTGCCAAGATGACGAAGAGCCAGATAGTGGACTTCGCCAACAGGTTCTTCACCGATGGCTACGTCACCGTGTTCAAGGCCCAAGGCAACGACACCACTATTCACAAGATAGAAAAGCCGCACATAACACCTATCCCGACCAACAACGACAAGCAGAGCGAGTTTCTGAAAGAAATCGTCAATGCCAAGCCGGAGCCCATACAGCCCAAGTTCGTTGACTTCAAGCGCGACCTCACGGTGGCCCGAACGAAGAAAGGCCTCGACTATCTGTATAAGAAGAATACGAGCGACGACATCTTCTCTTTGACCTATCATTATCCTTTCGGCAGCGAGAGCGACAACCAGTATGCCGTCGCCGCCGACTATCTCTCGTATGTCGGCACCGACAAGTTGAGCAACGAGAAGATACAGCAGCAGTTCTTCAAGCTCGCGTGCAGCTATAACGTGAGCGTTGGCGACGACGCCATAAACATTTCCATCAGCGGACTCAACAGCAACATGCCCGCGGCGGTGCGGTTGCTTGAGAACGTGCTCACGAGTGCCAAGGCCGACAAGGAAAGCTACGACAAGTATGTCGGCATAGTGCTGAAGGCGCGTGCCGACGCCAAGGGCGAACAGCGCGCAAACTTCTCGGCCTTGACCATGCTTGGCGAGTATGGCGCGTATAACCCGCAGCTTAACGACATGAGCGAGAAGCAGTTGCGCGACGCAGACCCACAGGCTTTGCTCGACAAGCTGAAGAATCTCAACCGTTATCGCGCCACGGTGATGTATTTCGGGCCTTCCGACATGAAGACAGTCGACGGCATCGTCAGCGCGGCCCACGCAACGCCAAGGAAATTCTTGCAAGAGCCGGAGGCTAAGCCTTATCTTCATCAGGCTACTGACAAGACGGAGGTGTGGGTGGCTCCTTATGATGCCAAGAACATCTATATGACCATGTATCACGCTGAGGGCAAGAAGTGGACACCGGAGAAGGCGGCCATAGAGCTTCTCTTCAACGAGTATTTCGGAGGCGGCATGAACGCCATCGTGTTCCAGGAACTGCGCGAGGCGCGTGGTTTGGCCTATTCGGCTGGTGCCAGATACACGGCGCCGTCGGCTTATCCTTATAAGGACACGGAGAGCTTTGCCACTTACATCATTACCCAAAACGACAAGATGATGGACTGCGTAAACGAGTTCAACAACCTGCTCAACGACACGCCGTCGCGCGAGGCTGGATTCAAGTTGGCGCGGCAAAGTCTCATAAAGTCGCTCTCCACAGCCAGGACAAACTATGAGAACGTGTTTTGGAGATGGCTCGAAGCCAAGAAGAAGGGCATTGACTATGACATCCGCCAAAAGATTTACGAGACCTTGCCAAAGCTGACGCTCAACGATGTCATCAACTTCGCGCGAGAGAACATCGCCAACAAGCCTTACCGCTATCTTATCCTCGGCAACGAGAAAGACATCGACATGGACGCTCTGCAAAAGCTGGGACCGGTGAGAAGGCTGACCACGGAAGAAATCTTTGGATACTAATACGTTTGATTAAACATACAAGCGGCAGGAATTAGATAGACAACATATAATATTATACAATAAACATTTTATATTATGGCTAAACCAGTTGATTTTAAGTACGCTCCAATGTTCCAGCTTGGAGAGGACAAGACTGAGTATCGCTTGCTTACCAAGGAAGGCGTAAGCACGGCTGAGTTTGAGGGTAAGACTATCCTCAAGGTTTCCAAGGAGGCCTTGACCTTGCTCGCGCAGCAGGGTTTCCACGACGTGGAGTTCATGCTCCGTCGTGAGCACAACCTCCAGGTGGCAAAGATTTTGAAAGACCCAGAGGCTTCTGAGAACGACAAGTACGTGGCTCTCCAGTTCCTTCGCAACGCCGAGACTGCCGTAAAGGGCATCCTCCCATTCTGTCAGGACACTGGTACCGCTATCATCCACGGCGAGAAGGGTCAGCGTGTATGGACCGACTTCGAGGACGAAGAGGCTTTGAGCCGCGGTGTCTATAACACTTACACACAGGACAACCTCCGTTATTCTCAGAACGCACCTCTCAACATGTATGATGAGGTGAACACTCGTTGCAACCTCCCTGCACAGATCGATATCGAGGCTACAGAGGGCGACGAGTATCGCTTCGTGATGGTTGCCAAGGGTGGTGGTTCTGCCAACAAGACTTACTTTTACCCTATGACAAAGGCTACTATCCAGAACGAGGGCACACTCCTCCCGTTCCTCGTAGAGAAGATGAAGAGCCTCGGCACGGCGGCTTGTCCTCCTTACCACATCGCTTTCGTTATCGGTGGTACTTCTGCGGAGAAGAACCTCTTGACCGTGAAGTTGGCTTCCATCAAGTATTACGACGAGTTGCCTACCACTGGCGATGAGACAGGTCGTGCTTTCCGTGACATCGACTTGGAGAACAAGCTCCTCGTAGAGGCTCACAAGATCGGCCTCGGCGCACAGTTCGGCGGCAAGTACTTGGCCCACGACATCCGTGTCATCCGTCTGCCTCGTCACGGCGCAAGCTGCCCTATCGGTATGGGCGTAAGCTGCTCTGCCGACCGTAACATCAAGGCCAAGATCAACAAGGACGGTATCTGGTTGGAGAAGATGGACGACAACCCAACAGAGTTGATTCCAGAGGAGTTGCGTAAGCCAGGCGAGGGCGCCAAGGGCATTGAGATTGACCTCGACAAGGGTATCGACGCCGTTCGCGCCGAGTTGACCAAGTATCCTGTCAGCACACGTGTCAGCTTGAAGGGTACTATCATCGTGGCTCGCGACATCGCTCACGCCAAGCTCAAGGCTCGCTTGGACGCAGGCGAGGAGATGCCTCAGTACTTCAAGGATCACCCAATCCTCTATGCAGGACCAGCCAAGACACCGGAGGGCTATCCTTGTGGTTCAATGGGCCCGACCACGGCCAACCGTATGGATCCATACGTGGACGAGTTCCAGGATCACGGCGCAAGCTTGGTAATGATTGCCAAGGGTAACCGCACGCAGGTTGTCACCGACGCTTGTAAGAAGCACGGAGGTTTCTATCTCGGCACTATCGGTGGTGTTGCCGCCGTTCTCTCTCAGAGCTGCATCAAGAGCATCGAGTGCGTAGAGTATCCAGAGCTCGGCATGGAGGCAATCTGGAAGATAACCGTGGAGGACTTCCCTGCCTTTATCCTCGTGGATGACAAGGGCAACGACTTCTTCAAGCAGTTGAAGCCTTGGAAGTGCACTTGCTAAACATTCCGACAACTAAATAGGCGTGGGGCGGCCATGATGGTCGCCCCTTCTTTTTATAATATGCTATATTATGGAGCAGGGCTTACAATGGACTCCCGACAAGTCGCAACAAGAGATTCTTGACATCATGAGTGGGCAACACCTCGTGCTCGCGCCTCCAGGGTGCGGCAAGACGCAGATCCTTGCCGAACGCATACGGCAGGCTCTCGCCAATGGGGTGAAGGCTGACGACATGTTGTGCTTGACGTTTACCAATCGTGCGGCGCGTGGCATGCGCGAGCGCGTGGACCTTAGGGTTGGGAAAGACAAGGCAGAGGATGTTTTCGTGGGAAATGTCCACAGGTTTTGTTCCCGCTTTCTTTTCGCCAACAACATAGTGCCGGCAGAGACCGCCATCATAGACGATGATACCGTGGACAGCATCCTCGCGCAATACCTTAACGAAGATGAGGATGCGGTAAGGTCTGACTTCGGCAAGAGAAGGACGCATGCGCTGATAATGTTCTTCTCGCATTTCATGTACGATATCATCAATGGCGTGCCACGCGAGTTGCGCACGCACCCGGAATGTGTAACGAAAGAGGATGTGGCTTCCATGAAAGCATTGGCTAAAGCCGTGGGCAAGCCTTTTGACGCCTCGCTCATGATAGACCTTTACGATCATGCCGACTTCTATCTTGACCTCGTGTGCCAGCCTGTCTTCCCGCAACTTATGCGTTACCAAGCCACACAGTTGCTCACGAAGGCACGTTATGCGCACGCTTATGTGGCTTATAAGCGACAAAACAACTTGCTCGACTTTGAGGACCTGCTGCAACTTACTTATGACGCCCTTAGCAATGGCGACGACTATAAACGCTATGCATGGATTCAAGTGGACGAGGTGCAAGACCTCAACCCGCTGCAACTTGCCATAATATCCCAGTTGCGCGCCGAAAAAGGCTGCTGTGTCTATCTTGGCGATGAGCAGCAAGCCATATTCTCGTTCATGGGCGCTAAGCTCGCCACGCTCAACACCCTCAAGGAGCAGTGCGAGGGCAGGGTTCACCATCTTGGCATCAATCATAGGCAACCGCGAAATATCGTGGAGATGCTCAACGATTACGCCATAGCCAACCTGCGCTCCGACCCGGCTCTCCTTCCCGAGCCAAGCGACGCTGTCGTTGCCGATGACTCAAGCCTCCGTTTGTGCCGTTCGGATACGGTGACGACGGAGATTGACGATGTGGCGGCGTTGGCCCGGAAACTCGCAGAAGAGGACAACTCGAAGACAACGGCAATCGTTGTCAACTCCAATCGTGACGCCGACGCGGTCAGCGACCGCCTCCACAAGGTTGGCGTGCCTCATTTCAAGATTTCCGGCACCGACCTGTTCTCCACGCCAGAGGTGAAACTTCTCGTGGCTCACCTCAGTGTCGTGAACAATGAGCTTAACTCTCTTGCCTGGGCGCAGATATTGCAAGGGATGAAGGTTTGCGAGACGGCTGCCACGGCCCGAAACCTCGTGCATAAACTAAGGACGCTCGCCATCGCGCCAGCAGACTTGCTAAGTGGCGCGACAGATGACCACGACACTTATCTCAAGCGATTCTTGCGAGCCTATGACAGTGGTGACATCGTAGTGTTTGACACGGAGACGACAGGGCTTAACGTCTTTGAGGACGACGTGATACAGATTGCCGCGGAGAGGATAAGGCAGGGCAAGGTCGTGGACAAGTTTTGCGTCTACTTGGAGACCATGCGCCCTATACCATTGATGCTTGGCGACATCGTTAACCCTATCATAGAGGAGCGCAAGCACAACAAGCTTTATCCGTCCGCAGAGGGATTCAAGGCGTTTCTCGACTTCGCCAATGGCGCGCCGCTATTGGCGCATAATGCCGCGTTCGACTATCATATAATGTACTTCCGCCTGAAAGACTGCCTCCCCGATGCCGACTGGAAAGCCCTGCATCCTGTTTGCTTCGACTCGCTGAAGCTCATGCGTCTTATCCGCCCGGAGCTGAAGGCTTTCAAGCTAAAGTCGCTGCTTGCCGAATTGGGTTTGGAAGGAGAGAACTCTCACCTTGCCGATGATGACGTAAACGCCACGGTGTCGCTCGTGAACTATTGCCATGAAATGGGACTTGGCATAATCAAGAGGCAGGAAGAGTTCCTCGACAAGCCGACTGTAAAGTCGGTTGCCGACAAGCTTAGGCGCGACTATGGCGACATCTATTTCGCGGCGTGTGACAGGCTTTACGACAGGGTCATGGGCGGTGAGCCGGCTTTGACTGCCGAGATGAACCGCTTTTATCATTTCTTGATAGAGGAGAGGCGGATAAAACCAAACAGTAAAATCAATTACGTGTCGCGGTTTCTCGACAGTGACGTAATAAACCAAGCCGAGGAGCCATCGCTCAAGGAACAACTGGAGAACCACATCATGGAAATCAGCACGTTTAAGGAAGCTGACATCTGCGGCTCTTCATCGCTCGACGAAAAGGTGTTTGTCTCCACTATCCACAAGGCAAAGGGCCTGGAGTTTGACAACGTGATAGTGTTTGATGTCGTGGATGGCAGAATACCCAACTTCTATAACCTTAACGACGCGTCAGCCATGGAGGAAGACGCGAGAAAGCTCTATGTGGCGTTGTCGAGAGTCAGGCAACGGTTGTTCGTGTATTACAGTGGATGGTCGATGTCTATAAGCTATCCGCGACCGCAAACCGTGTCGCGCTTCATGAAATCCGTACAGGGGTTCTTCAAAACGAAAGAATGAACAATTTAGTGTAGTGTCACGACAAAAAAAGCAGGCAGAAATCTCACGATTGCTGCCTGCGTATTGTGAATTACAATTAATTCCTCTTTTGTTTTGAGCTCGATTGAAGGTTTCCGCCTCACGGCGTCAACCAACCATCTTGCATCAAACTGTTACCTGAAAACTAAACTAATCTTTAACCTAAAAACTAAATACCTTTGAATCTAAAAAAACAATCTATCAAAACCTAAAAACTAAAAACCTATATGAAAAATCTACTAACTTGTTCTGTTCTTTACTCTTGAGGTGTTACCCTCTTGATTACGTTTGCAAAGGTACGCATATATTCGATACCCTCCAAATCTTTTTGAAAGAAAATGCTATCGTTTCCTTTGTTTTTGACATAAATCAACATACTGTGTACGGACACACTTACGCTTTTCACGTTTGTTTGCTTTTGTTTCGTGTCATTTTGCATTTTGAAAGGTAACCAGTCGTGCACCCATCCTGCTTCGTGTTGCCAATGGAGCGCAGCGCAAACATTTCTCAAGTAAGCTATATACAAAAAAAACCGTAGGCACTTCACAGTGGCTACGGCAACTAAACATGTATAAAGTTACGAAAAATATTATTCTTTGTGGGTGGTGATGGATTCGAACCACCGAAGGCAAGAGCCAGCAGATTTACAGTCTGCCCCATTTGGCCACTCTGGTAACCACCCGAAGCTTTATTTCTCAAAAGCGATTGCAAAGTTAATGCTTTTGTTTCGATATAACGAACAAACCGCGTGTTTTAACTTTTGTTTAACACTTCTTGCGCTCACGTCGCTTTATTTGATGTCGCTTATGTTGAATGGCGTCTCTTGGTAGACATAATAGTCTATCCAGTTGCTGTAAAACAGGTTGGCCGCCGAGCGCCATCTCACCTTGTAGCCTTGCTCCGGGTCGTCGTCGCGATAATAATGTTGCGGCAGCGCCACGTCGTCGCGTTTGCCGAGGTCACGGTGATACTCGTTGTCGAGCGTGTTGGGCGCGTATTCCAAGTGGCCGAGTATGTAGAAGTCGCGGCCATGGCGCGAGCTGACGATGCTGACGCCGGCCTCGGGCGACTTGGCTATGATGTTTAGCTCTGGCACCTTCTCTATGTCGGCTTGCCTCACCTCGGTATGGCGTGAGTGTGGCATATAGAACAAGTCGTCGAAACCGCGGAATATGGGCAGTTGCTCGTCAGACGGGTATGTCTTGAATATGCCAAACTTTTTCATCGGCAGTTGATACTTGGGTATGCCGTAGAAATGATACAGTGCGGCCATGGCGCCCCAGCAGAGGTAAAGCGTCGACTGCACGTTGTGGCGTGCCCAGTCCACAATCTGGTTAAACTCTTTCCAATAGTCCACGTTCTCGTAGGGGATGGTCTCAACGGGCGCGCCGGTGACAATCATCCCGTCAAACTTTTGTTTCATCAGCTCTTCCGAGTCGCGGTAGAACATCATCATGTGCTCCACGGGCGTGTTTTTCGACGTGTGGCTCTTGAGCTTCATGAAGTAGATCTCCATTTGCAGTGGCGTGTTAGACAGCAACCTTATGAGGTCGGTCTCCGTTGTCACTTTCATTGGCATGAGATTGAGAATCACGATGCGCAACGGGCGAATCTGCTGCGAGTGGGCGCGCGTCTCGTCCATCACGAAGATGTTCTCTTTTTTCAGGAGGTCGATGGCCGGGAGCTTATCTGGAAGTCTTAAAGGCATTTCTTTTCTTTATTTTCTTTATTCTAAAGCAAAATTACGAAAATAATGATAGAAAGGTGAAGAAATGGATGTAAAAAAAAGAAGAGTTGTTTGGCTGACGCGACTTATCGTCACTGTCCGCAAACAACTCTTCTTGTGTCATCTTATATATAATATAATGTGTAAGCGTCGTTGGTTACCTTCTGCCGAACGATCCGCCACCGCCTCCGAATGAGCCACCAGAGTTGCCCCTGTTGCCAAAGGAACCGCCGCTGCGTCCGCCGAACGAGCTTGACGATGACGAGCGCGTTGGAGCCGAGAACGTGCGCGACGGACTGCTCTGCTGCGGCTTGAACGTCTCTCTTGGCGTGTCGTTGCGGCGGCCGAACGATCCGCCGCCGAACGAGCGTTCAGGCGTGCGGTTCACGGTTGAGCGGGTGCTGCTCTCGCGTGGCGTGCCAAACGAGCGGTTGCCGCCGCGCATCGGGCTGTCGGTGCCGCCTTGCTGTCTCATGTTGCCGAAGGTGCGGTTGCCGAATGAGCGGTTGTCGTTCGGGCGGTTGCCGTTAGGCTTGAAGCCGCGTTGCGGTGCCTGTGCCCATGTGCGTTGTCCGTGCTGGTAGACAAACCCGGCGCCGTAGCGTCCGTTGTCCCAGTTGTGTCTCATTCCGCGGTGAGGGCCGCCGTCGCGCGGACCGTTCCAGCGGCGTCCGTGATACCATGAGCGTCCGCCGTTGTGCATCCATGAGTGGCCGCCACTGTATGTCCACACGAAGTTGGGGCATCCGAAGTAGAAGAAGTCGCGGTGTGGGTATCGGGCGTAGATGCCGAAGTGCCAGTAGCCGCCGTTCCAGTAGAGTGGGCGATAGAAGTAGGAAGCGTCGACGTAGGCGCGATACTGCCAGTCGAGCAGAATGTAGCTCAGGTCGAGGTCCCTCTGCCTCCAGTAGGCACCGTAGAGGTCGTCGGCATTGTCGATACGCATCAGGTAGTCGAGGTTTATCTCGTATGCGGCCTCATATTGTTGGTCGGTGAGGTTGAGCTCGTATGCCATCTTGTCAGTCAGGAAGAGAGCCTGATTGCGAGCCTGCTCGTAGCTCATGGCTGATATGCTCAGCGTGAATGTGAGCAAGAGCGCGAATGCTGTAAATAACCTTTTCATAGCTATATCGTTTTAGAATTGCCGTTCATGTTGTTTTTCATGTTGCAAAGTTATGATATAGTTTTCATAGTCAGCGTGGCTTTTCCCTATGTCGTGAGGGGGAAACCCCTACAAGGCGTTTCTTTCGGAGTCTTGCCGTTCGGTTTGCGGGTTGTTGGCCCTGTGCCCGTCCGTTATCCGAATGTCGGTGCCGTCACTCTTGCGACACCGGTTCCTCACTCGTGGTTTCTGGCTTGCGGTCGCTGAAGGTCAGTTCGTCCTTGTCGTCCGCCTTGTCCACGACGATGGTGTCGCCCTCGCTTGTCTCCTCCGAGAGTATCATCTCGGCTATTCCGTCCTCGATGTAGGTCTGTATGGCGCGTTTCAGTGGTCTTGCGCCAAACTGTATGTCGTAGCCCTTTGTCGCCACAAACTCCTTGGCCTTGTCGGTGAGCGAGATGGTAAGTCCCAGTTCTGCCACGCGCTTGTGCAGTCCGGCGAGCTCAATGTCTATTATCCGCTTTATGGCGTCGAGGTCGAGCTGGTCGAAGGTGATTATCTCGTCGAGACGGTTCAGGAACTCAGGCGAGAACTGCTTGGCGAGGCTCTTCTGTATTATGGAGCGCGCGTATTGCTTGTCCTTGCTGTCCATGTTGGCGGCGTTGGTTATGCCCCCTGCGTTGAATCCCACGCCCCGGCTAAACTCCTTCAGCTGGCGCGTGCCGGCGTTGGAAGTCATTATTATCACCGTGTTGCGGAAGTCTACGAGTCGTCCGTTGCCGTCTGTCAGCCTGCCCTCGTCGAGCACCTGCAGCAAGAGGTTGAACACGTTGCCGTGGGCCTTCTCTATCTCGTCGAGCAGCACGATGGAGTAGGGGTGACGCCTCACCTGCTCGGTGAGCTGTCCGCCCTCGTCGTAGCCCACGTATCCTGGAGGCGCGCCCACGAGTCGCGACACGTTGAAGCTCTCGGTAAACTCGCTCATGTCCACGCGTATCAGCGCGTCTTTCGAGCCGAACATCTTCTCGGCGAGCCGCTTGGCGAGGTAAGTCTTGCCCACGCCCGTCGGGCCTAAGAACATGAACGCGCCTATCGGGTGGTTGGGGTCTTTCAGGCCCACGCGGTTGCGCTGTATGGCTTTCACCATCTTCTCTATGGCACCGTCTTGCCCTATCACTACCTTCTTCAGCTCCGCGCCCATGTTGCGCAGCCTCTTGCCTTCTGCCTCGGCCATGCGTTGCACGGGTATGCCCGTCATCATCGACACCACGGAGGCCACCTCGCTCTCCGTCACCGTTTGGCGGGTCTGCGCCTCGTCTTTCTGCCACTCTTGTTGCATGTGGCGCAGGTCTTGCTCCAGTTCGGTTTGCTTGTCGCGATAGCTGGCGGCGAGCTCAAAGTTCTGCGCGCCCACGGCTTCTTGCTTTTTCTGCTTCACGGCCTCTATCTCGTTCTCCTTGTCGGTAATCTCCTGTGGCACCTTGGCGTTTCTCAGGTGCACGCGCGAGCCCACCTCGTCGATTATGTCTATTGCCTTGTCGGGCATGAAGCGGTCGGTGATATACCTGTCGGCGAGCCTGACGGCCTCTTTCAGAGCGTCGTCGGTGTAGCTCACGTGGTGATGCTCCTCGTAGCGCTCCTTGATGTTTGCGAGAATCTGCAAGGTCTCGTCCTTCGTCGTGGGCTCCACCATCACCTTCTGGAACCTGCGCTCCAGCGCGCCGTCTTTCTCTATCGACTTGCGGTATTCGTCCACCGTCGTGGCGCCGATACACTGTATCACGCCGCGCGCCAACGCCGGCTTCATGATGTTGGCCGCGTCCATGCTGCCCGGTGTGGATCCCGCTCCTATGATGGTGTGTATCTCGTCGATGAAGACGATGATGTTGGGGTTGCTTTCCAGTTCCTTGAGCAGGGCGCGAATGCGCTCCTCAAACTGTCCGCGGTATTTCGTGCCGGCCACGATGGCCGTCATGTCGAGGCTCACCACGCGCTTGTTGAAGAGCATGGGCGACGTCTTGTGGCCGGCTATGAGCTGTGCCAGGCCCTCCACTATCGCGCTCTTTCCCACGCCGGGCTCACCTATGAGTATGGGGTTGTTTTTCTTCCTGCGGCCCAAGATTTCCACCACGCGCTGTATCTCTTTCTCCCTTCCCACCACGGGGTCGAGCTTGCCTTCCGCTGCCGCCTTGGTGAGGTCTACCGAGAAGTTGTCTATCACGGGGGTCTTGCCGTTGCCTTGCGGTTGCGTTGCCGTGGCTTGCTGCCTTGCGTTGTCGTTGCCTTGCTTTGACGATGGGTTGTCCTCGTCGGCATCGTCCATGTCCTCGTCGGGCAGGCCGATGCCGTCTTTCGTAGCGGGCTTGCTTAGCAGTCTGAGGGCCGTCTCATAGTCGAGGTCGTTCTTTTCGAGCACTTCCTTGGCCGCGTTGTCGGCATGGTCGTGCAGCATGGCGAGCAACAGGTGTTGCACGTCTACCAATTGCGTATGTTGCAGGCGGGCCTCCAGCACGGCAAGCCTCAAGATGTTGCTTGCCTGGTTGTTGAGCGCGAGTTCGCTGGTGTCCACGGGCTCTGCTATCTCGTCTTCGCGCACCTTTTCCTCAAGCTCCTCCTTAATGGTCTGGCTGTTGATGTTCAGTTGCCTGAACAAGTCGGCCACGGGAGAGGTCTTCTCCCTCAGGATGCCGAGCAAGAGATGCTCTGGTCCCACGTAACTGCTGGCCAGGCGTGTCGCCTCTTCCCTGCTGAAGGCAAGAATCTCTGATACCTTTGGTGAAAACTGACTGGTCATATATGAAGTCTTTCTTTTTTTGATTAATCGATGCAAAATTACACTATTTATTTAATAAGCTGCAAGTATCGTGCCAAAAATCATCGCAACCTTTTATTATGCGCAAAAAACACGCGAAACAGCGTACCACCCGTCCGCGTCATGCAAAGCGTCAGCAAGATAAAATGTAAAATATTATTGCCAAAATTTAACACTTGGAAACGGGTGCTTTTAGAGCGGGAAAATGGGTCACGGCAGCACCGTCGGCGGCTTTTTGACCACATTTTTTTGCGATAGTAGCCAAATGGCGTCGCCGTTACGGTGTAATCGCGATGCCATTTCACCGTAACGGCGACGCGATTGCACCGTAACGGCATCGCGATTGCACTGTAACGGCGACGCTAAATCAGCTAAAAAGCAACGCCTAAAAATTGAAAGATGCGCAACGTATTGATAGCCAACGACTTATAAAAATGGCCCATAATCGCGAAATTTCGAGCCAAGCGACTGCTTGGTCGAAAAAAACCGATTCTCAGACGACCATTTGTAAAATATTATCATAATGCAGGGGCCGGCACAAGACCGGGCCGCCGCTATCTCGCCGTGGTCACGAGCCTTGACGGCAGGCTCTCGGCGTTGCAGCCTTTCCTCACGGCCGTAACGAAATACGTTGCGACGGACTTTGCCGTGGCGTGGGTGTCGTAGACCACGGCCTCCAGCTCCGCCTTCTCGCCGTCGGCCCTGTACACGGCATAATAGCAGCCGTCCACCGCGGCCCAGCTCAGTTCCCTTCCCGAAGCCGTGAGTCGTCCTGGCGCCTCAGGCTTTATTTCGTCGCCCTGTCCGAGATACGGCGCCAGGGTGAGACGCGGGAAACGCGATGCTATCACGCCGTTGATGTTCACGGGGTTGTTCATCAGCCAATAGGCACTGTAGAGGGCCGCGCCCGACACCTTGCCGTCGGCGCGTGCCGCGTCTATCTGCCGTGCCAAGTCGTCTGCCGTGCGGTAGACGTTGCTCTTCGCCTTCTCGCCAAACCGGTAGAGCGCGTAGCCGATGAGCAGCTTCGTCTTCGACGTGGCGTTCTCGGAGAACCACTTCAGGCGAGGCAGGAACCATCGCTCCGTGCTCCAGTAGAGTTGCGGTATGATGACGTCGCACCATCCCCGCGCCGACCACAGGGCTATGTCGGCATACATGGTGTTGTAGTTGTTCTCATAGTTGCCTTGCGGCGATATTGAGAACACGGCGCTTGGCCTGATGGCCTTTATGGTGTCGTGGGTGGCCACGATGAGCGAGTCGACCATGGCGCGTCGAAAGTCGGCTATCGAGGCGAAGCCCTTGCCGTAGCGTTTGTATTCGGCCTCGTCTCTCATCTTCTCGCCCTTTTGCAAGGCGGGGTAGAAATAGTCGTCGAGGTGTATGCCGTCCACGTCGTAGCGTCGCAGCAGGTCGGCCACGATGGAGCTGACCCTTTGCCGGGTCTCGGGCATGGCGGGGTTGTAGACCCTCACCATGCGGTAGTCTTTCACGAGGTGTCGCGGTATTCTCGCGTCCAGCTTGCCGAACTTGTCGCCCCGCCGCTGCTTCTGGTCCACGCGGTAAGGGTTTATCCACGCGTGAAACGACATGCCGCGGCGGTGGGTCTCATCGATGACCCATCTCAGCACGTCGTAGTCAGGGGCCTTGCCACGATACCCCGTCACGTATTGGCTCCACGGCTCATAGGGCGAGTCGTAGAACGCGTCGGCCTTGGGGCGCACCTGGAAAAACACCGTGTTGACGTTGAGCCGTTGCAGCGTGTCGAGCATCTGCGTGTACCAGGCCTTCTGCGAAGCCTCGGTGAAGCGGCGGCGAGGCCAGTCGATGCCGCCTATCGTGGCCACCCACACGGCGCGAGCCTCCTTGCCGGGCATGACGAAGCGGGGAGGCTTGGAGGTGGAGTCCTGCGAGAGGGCGGTGGCGTGCTTGTTGTTCTTCTTGTTGCTTATGTTGTTCTTGGCAGTGCCGCACGAGGCCATCAAGATGATTGCCGTGGCGAGCGTCAGGCCAAGGATGACGCGGTCTTTTCTCATTATTATATATATGAACCCGTTGGGAATTGAATTCTGTTGACGAATTACAAATTTCGTCATAATACTTGACATACGCAAGCAATTCCCTGAAAATCTTGCGGATTTATTCCTCTGCCATGCTCCTGCGGTATTCGGCGGGCGTCATGCCAAACTTCTTGGAGAACAGGCGATAGAAGGTTTGGCGGATGGGAACGCCACACTCGTTGGCGATGGCCTCGATGGTGTAGTTCGACTTGTCCTTCAGCAACTTGGCGGCATGCTCCATGCGCAGGTTGTTGATGAAGTTGGTGAACGACTGGTCGGAGAACCTTGCAAACATTTCGTTGAAATGGCTGGTGGAAATGCCCATCTCCTTCGCCACATCCGAGCGCTCCAACTTAGGTTGAAGAAACAGGCCCCTGTCGATAATCATTTTCTCCATCCTCAGGAACTCGTCGTACTGCTGTTGCTTGTCGTCGTTGGCCTCGAGGGGCTTGCTATTGTTTTTCGCGTTGTTGGCTTCGTCGGCCGCCAAGTGGTCCATGAGCTGCTTCTTGTATAGCAGCAGTTCGTTGACGAGCGTGGAGGCCGCTTGGTTCCTGGCCTTCAGCTTCTTGTTGATGCGGAAGCCGTTAATTATCAGGCCGATGCAAATCACGAGCAGGGCGCCAATGATGATGTCGGCGATGTGGTTGATTCTCAGAAGGGTGTCTTGTCGCTCAATGTATTTCTTAAGCATCTTCTTGCCCAGTTGCTCCGACACCCTGAGCGCGTTTTGGGCCTTGATGCGCCTGTTGAGCGAGTCGTTGAGGTCGTAGGCGCGTATGCCCGTCTCCATGCTTTCCTTGTAGCGGCCCATCGCCTGCAATGTCTTGGCTTTGTTGGCCAAGATGTTATGGATATAGTTGTAGTCGATGGTGTCCTTGCCGCTACGGGTCCACACGCTTTCCATCTCGTTCACTTTGCTCAGGGCCTCGTTGTAATGCTTGGTCTGCATGAGGTAGGGCACAACAAACGTGGCGCCCTCGGGCGTGTTGGCGGCGCGCGTCACGATGAGCTTGTCGTAGAGGGCGCTGCCCTGGGCGTGGTTGCCCGTCTCCTCGTAGCCGATGGCGTAGATGGAGTAAAAGGTGGCGTTGGCCAGGTCGTTCACGCCGCTGATGTCCTCTGGTAGGGTGTTCAGCTTATTCAGCGTGCCCTCATATTCGGTCTTCATCTGGAAGAGTTCCTTGTATTGTTTCAGCTCCAGGTAGGTGTTGGCCTTCAGCGCGTTGCTGGTGGTCAGCGCGTAATAGAGGTTCCAATTGGGCGACTTCTTCACTTCGCCTTTGAAGATGATGATGCTTCGGTCGAAGCAGTTGATGGCATGGCCCACATTGCCTATCTCGCTGTGACACTGGCCCATCGTGGTGAGCACCTTGCCCACGAGCTCGCGGTTGTCGTATTTGTAGCCGGTAGTGATGGCGCGGTCGGCCATCTTGAGGCACTTGGCGTAGTTGCCACGGTTGTAATACTCCAGCGCGGCCAGGTACAGCAGGCTCATCAGCTGCTCAGGGCGGTTGTTGATGTCCGAGTCGTTGAGCGCGGCCTCGGCGTAAAAAGTGGCTTTCTTGTAGTCGAGCATCGAGTTGTAATACACCGTGCTCCTGAGGATGTTGATGTCGAGGGGCGACATCAACTTATGTTCTTCGGCGTGCTGCAACATCTGCAACGCCTTCTTAGGCTGTGTGACGCTGATTTTCTTAACGTATTCGTATGAATAGCGTTTGTCGGTTTTCGTCTGTGTGACTCTCGGCGATGCGTACTTGCTCGTGCAAGCGACCATGACCGATAGTAAGGCCATGAGAAAGAGAGCGATCTTAATAGGTAGTTTCATAAGCGACTCCTTATTAGGCTGTGCCTACCGCATGGGTGCTGCTACTGCCATTTCATAGTAGTGATGCAAACGAATTTCTTGATTTCCTAATTTTCCCACAGTCCGTATGCTAACTGTCTGTTTGCAAAGATAGCGCATTTTTGTAACAAAACAAGGGATGTGACACCTTTTTTTTCATCGAAAATGTTACAAAAACGATGATTTCATGCCTATTGTCTCATTTATGGGAAATGTTACAAAGGGTGGATTCCTTGCGACGTCAGCCCTGTAATGGGCTGTGTTTAAGTGGGTTCCGTCTTTTGAGGTTTGTAACATTTTCGCATGGGGCCTCCCTGGGCGATCTTTGCGGTGTCTCATTTTCACTTTTGTGGGAATGAACCTGTAGCATTGTGAAATGCTACAAAAGCGCGACTTTCAAATGTTACAATGTAACACCCCAGATGTTACATATATGAAAGAAATTGTAAGGTTCTTAATGATTTTTTACACTATCTTTGTAACTATAAAATTCGGGGAGGCGCGCGGCGACCAAACCGTGAAGCCATAACCGAAACGCCTCATAGCCGTAAAACGGAAAACAAGGCGTAGATGAAATGCAAAGGTCGACACCTATTATATAATGTTTAACCTCTTGATCAGTTGGTCGAGGCTGCGCTCAAGAGCAATATTCGATTGCTATATGGAAAAGTTAAAATTGTTGATTTCAAGTTGCCGCGGCATAATCAGATGCGCCGCAACTGCAGTTCTGTTGACGGTGGGAATGGCGGCAGCCGCCCAGACAGTCAGCATCAGCCCGAAGACGGGTAATGTCATTTCGGCTGCAAGTTATGGAACGGAAAGCCATAAGACGAATTTTGGCGGCGTTTGGATTCACAACCAGTTGCCCATGACCCTCATCACCTCCGATGAGTCAACCCTCACTGCTGCCGGTTTGATGATGGTGCATGCCAACAACGTTTCTGCTGTGGGCGACAAGTTGACTTTCATCTCTGGACAGCGTGATATCGTCAACCACATGTCGTTGTCATTGCCTAAGGGTTACCGATTCACGAGTTACAAGATGGTCATCAACTCTAATGATGATTCGCCAGTGGCAACAACCTTGAAAGAAATGGATGCTTCGTTCACCACAGAGTACACGTCCGTGTTGATTAAACAGAAAGGGAGTAAGGGGGTTACCATGCAAAGAACTTCGATGAACAATTCGGACATGGGCAACATCCTTTATTTCAAGCAGGATCATGCTAATGCAGGAAATGGAAGAAGTTCTACAATTGATGTCGTGTCTTTCGTTGTCACCTTCGAGTGTACCGATAAGTTCAACGAGTCGCTCCAGGCTGGCGTGACAAAGCTTGATAATCCGGTGAGTTGCATAGCATTGCCGTTCCAAACCCACCGTACGGACCTGGGTAAGATAGAACGTTCTACTCAAGGATACACATCTTATAAGTACAATTACGAAAGCGTAAAAGATCTTTCGGCTGACTTCCTGTTGTACGATCAGAAAGGTGTTGTTAATGGAACGGCCAAAGCTGGTACGGCAGGCGATGGCGCTATTTCTTCCGTTCATTATAACGGACAACTTACCTTCGTAGGTCTGAAGAACAACACCTATTGGTTGGAGACGCCAACCGATGCGATCACGCAAAATGGCACACGCACTCCTGTGGGGTATCGCATCGTGGGAGCGCGCTTGTTGTATGCAAACAATGCCCAAAGCATAGGTTTCAAAAAAAGCGATAACATCTATATCACTGATGGTAATGGCAGATATATGAACTCATCATTGGAGTTCACCCCTACTAAGGTTGAGTGGACTTACGATATGGATGGCAAGGTGTCGACGGGCAGCGGAAACCAAAAGGTTTATTTGCTGCATAAGATAAACAAGAATTTTTGGGGTGAAGTAACCTCGATTTCTTTGTCTACAACAACGAAAGCCAAGCAAGCTTCTGTTTATAACACCAAGGGTTTGAACCTCTTCTATGGAAGCGTTGAAAATGCTTACATTATTTCGTATAATGCCTCAGGCAAAGTGGTGAAAGCGGTGTATGATAAAGATCCTAAGAACAATGCGGTGGTGGTCAATGCGAAAACTAAAACAACCTCATCCACGGGATTCACCATCAAGCTGTATGACAAGACCGGTGAGGCTGTGGCGCAACAAGCAAAAGTGGACGCTAACCATGTGGAGGGCGACCTCGTCTTAGAGAAGATCAACAACGACGCCATCAAACTGCAGATCGAGGGTCTGGAGGAAGGACAAGAGGCTTTCGTCTGCTTCCAGGTGCAGCTCGAGGCGCTCAATCCTTACATCGACAAGATGGACATTACGTGCACACAGCCCTCGGGTGAGCAGGCACTGAAGAAACAGTATCTTGCCGACGACTTCACCATTGGCACTGATGGTAAGGTGGACTTCGGCGTGCCGTCTAACTTTGGCACAACAAATCTGAAGTTTGCGTTCGACGGATTGCACTCCAAGAGCGCCGACGAGACGTATCCTGCTGGACAGGTGGGTGAATATTCGCGCTATCATTTCGTAAAGTCCGAATATTACAACCTTATTGGTGAGAACCTGCAGAGTCATCGCACCGAGGCTGCCGACTACGACTACACTAAGAAGGTGAGAGTGGATGTGGCTGGCGACAAGGCCTTCTATTGCAACAACTCCGATAAGTTTAAGGCAGGCACAACAGGTTCGGGCACCTTCTATTATGAGGAGTACCGATACACGAACACCGCATACAACAAACAGGGCGGAAAGTGGAATGAGATGGTTGCCAACAGTGGCGACGACTATGTGAAGCGTTACATCGTGGTTTGCGACGAGACGCGTTACAACATCGCACCCACCACCACACCGCGCCATGCCATCTACGCCTACTATTCAACCGACCTCAAGTTGACCACCGTCGACTACACGCCTGAAATCACTTACACCAAGGTCTACGAAGACGCGGTCATTCCTACAGGTCCCGACAAGAACTATTACGTGGGCGCTACCCTCCGACTGAGGGATGAGGCAGGTTCATTGCTCCCCGAGGGAACGGGTTATGCTTTCACCAAGCAGATTATCGACCAGATCAACGCCGACATCGCAGCGCATAAGACCAACGCACCGGTCGACGCCAACCATGTCCTCTACTTCGACGCCAGCAAGGTCAATTCATTGCTCTTCAGTAGCAACAATGCGGAGTGGGGTCAGCTCGAGGACCTGAAGCGTGATCTCGGTATGAACGCACTGATCTTCTTGCCTACGGGTGTTACCGACAACCATGACAACGTGGCCACGAAGTCGCTCTCTGGCGACGACTTCATCGCTGAGAACAACATCGTGCTCGAGGACCAGTGGCCCTTCTACTCACCTTACGACATCCGTATCAACGCAGCCAACGAGGTGAGCTACAAGCGATTCGTGGCGAATAACAACGACACGAAGAAGTGGGTGTCAATCGTGCTGCCGTTCACCGTGGCTGTCAACACCGAGGGTCAGTACATCAATGAGGACGACAAGTGCGACTTCACCTTCTTCAAGATGAACCCCACCAATGCCTTCAGCAAGCCTAACCAAAGCGGTGAGCTGATCTTCACCGATATCGATGCCCACTTCTCACCCTGCACGGGAGTGTCGACAACCCAACCGAACGACGCCTACATTGTGCGCATCGACAGGGCTGAGATGACGGAGAAGGAAGCGAAGCTGATGTTTATCCTGCGTCAGCGGGGTTCTACCATCGTGAAGACGCCTGGGGGTCGTACCATCAAGGGGACTGCCTCTTCAGGAACTATTGATGGCCAGAACATTGAACTCACACCGCAGGCCACCTTCTCTGGTGCCGAGGTCGACAAGACGAAGGGTATCTTCTACTTCAACAAGGATAAGTTTGTGTCATCATTGGCACTCGATATGTCCAACACGGTCAAGGTGCTGCCGTTCCGCTCTTACTATGATTGCACGGGCATGAGCACGGGAAAACGCAACATCCGTTACATCAACATCTCGCTCGAGCCTAACAATACCCCGACCGACATCCAAGAGGTGACAAGCAAGGCCACTAACGCGGGATTCGTGTTCTCTTCTCAGGCAGGACAACTCACCGTCAAGGCTACCAAGGATCTGCGCGTCAATGTGCGCAACGTCAGCGGTCAGACCATCGATGTGAAGGCCCTCAAGGCTGGCGAGTCACACTCTGTGAAGCTGCCAAGCGGCATCTATGTGGTGAATGGAACAAAGGTGATGGTTCGATGACAACGAACCGGTAACCTGATTACTAACGATTTAACACCGAGCATTATGAAAAAGAAGAAATATATTAGCCCCACCACAGAGGTGGTGAATGTGCAGGCGAGGTGCCTCATGTTGTCTGGATCTCTTACCGATCGTCCTACCGATTGGGCTGATGCCAAGCCCTACAACCCAAGCCACAACCTGTGGGCAGATGAGGAGGAGTACAGTGCGCCTCAAGAGAAGAGCACCAACTGGGCCGGATACCAAAAAGACATGAGTCTGTGGTAATCGCTTCGCTTCAACCCATTTCGGTCTCATGACCGATTTGGGTTGAATAGGCCAAAATCATATAGCAACATTTGATCGATGCACTCCCAAACTGCGAGAGTCATTGGTTTTGCAATCCCCAAGCAACGAGAAGAGTTGCCCTAATTAGTTTCTGACAATATGCGCCCTCCCCATCGATAATAAGATAGGGAAGGGCGCTTTGGTTTCTCTCCTTTTCGTCCTTCCCGTTCCCTTTGGGCGCATATTTGCGCCCACCCCGTCTATAATTGTCTATCCCCGTCTATAAGTGTCTATAAAGTCTATCCCCGTCTATCCCGTCTAAAAAACCGC
>OASD01000127.1_pt1 | contig 45869 bp, 36 predicted proteins | sample 1475531 | NCBI WGS metagenome assembly OASD01 (sample SAMEA3360668, study PRJEB22359) | human gut metagenome | biome: ENVO:urban biome; feature: ENVO:human-associated habitat; material: ENVO:feces | place: Bangladesh | collected 2011
GTCACATTGTGGGGTAAGGGGATATTGTAGGCAGAAGTGGGTGCTTCAAGTTCAACTTATCTGCAAATTCAGTAATGAGAGGACGTGTAAACGCAATAAGGACGTTCAAGGGCTTAGTTGCGGATTTGAGGTTAAAAACATTGATTCTGTTCAAAAAATCTATAATATACGTCAATTCTGCGTAAGTCAATTTTGAAAAGTTCTAACTTTCTTTGTATTCAATATCTGCCAGCAGTACAAATAGTTTGGTCCGAGAGAATCAATAGGTTGCCAATACTGCTTCCCCATAGTCCGTAACAATATCAGACATCGCTCCAACCATCTGCGATATGCTCTTTGCCCAGCAGTCCAATGGTTGCAACACAACCATTAACAAACTTGTCATTAATATTAAATACACTCTTTACATTGAGTTAGTGAGTTTGAAATATTTTCTCCGTTCCTTTGTGCTGAATAAAAATATCTAATATGTTTTCAGAACAAAAGAACGGATTTTTATTTCTTAAGCTTTCAGAAAGAACGACCTTTCTTGTTCCACTTCTTTCCGCTGAAAACATTAGCCACGTCATGGCTTACGACAGAAATCAGGAATCAAAATCAATAGGAAATGAGAAATTTATTTGTTGATGCAATGCTTCTGACGTCGCTGATTTGCTATACCGCAGCGACAACAACGCCCACCTCATCGTTCAGGATTCAGGGCCAGGTCAGGGACAACAACGGAAGAGGCATTCAAAATGTGGTTGTAAACGATGGAGTGCATTTCACCACAACGGATATAAATGGTGATTGGCAGTTGGTGTCTGACACGGCCGAGAGCAAGTTCATTGCAATCTCTACCCCTGCCGAATACGAACTGCCACAGGTCAATGGGCTGGCAACAGGGTTTTACATACCCATCAAACAAGCTGTCAACACAGTGAAAAACAATTTTATTCTGAAGAAACGTTCCAGCCAGAGTGATAAATTTTCTTACATAGCCATCTCCGACCCGCAAGTTAGCAACAGTAATAACATGACCCGCTGGCGCAATGAGGCGATTGTTGACATCAAGAATGTGGTGGACTCGCTCAACGATTCCCGTGAAGTCGTTGGAGTAGCATTGGGCGACCTTGTATGGGACAAGATGAAGCTATTTGAGCCCTACAAGAAATCGATGAAAAACATGGGAATGACCGTATTCCAATGTATCGGCAATCATGATTTCGACAAGCAGTTCAAAGACCTGAACAATATGCCCAAAGGTTCGTCCAACTTCGCTGAACATGAATATTTCAAGTATTTCGGACCGACCAACTACTCGTTCAATATCGGAAAAATTCACGTCATAACGGTCAAGAACATCAATTACAAGGGTAGCATAGGATATACGGAAGAACTCACGAAGCCCGTGCTTGATTGGATTAAGCATGACCTGAGCTATGTTCCTGCCGGTACAACCGTTTTCCTAAACATGCACGCAGCAGGCTGGAACACCGCTGCTGAAGAGGGCAACATCCGTGACGCCAAGCAGTTGGAGGAGATTCTGAAAGACTACACCGTACACGTGTTCTGCGGTCACACCCACTTCTTTCAGAATGCGGAGCCCAATGCCAAATTGTATCAGCACAATATAGGAGCAGTTTGTGGGGCTTGGTGGGACAGCTGGATTAACAGATGTGGAGCACCCAACGGCTATCTTATTGTTAATGTTGACGGCAACGACGTGAGCTGGAGCTACAAAGCCACCCGCGAAAAAAGCAATTATCAGTTCAAGACTTATCTTCCAGGTACGTTCATCACGCAGAAAGATTATTTCGTTGCCAACGTCTGGGACTACGACAGTCAATGCAAGGTGGAGTGGATGGCAGATGGAAAGCCAATGGGGGAGATGGAAAGATTTACGGATCAGGACCAGAGCTATCTTGAAAACACCGACAAACACAATCACAATGGCCCCATCAACACACCCCATCTGTTCAGGGTGAAAGCACCCGTGGGCACCCGAGTTGTCACCGTCGCTTTCACCAATCGCTTCGGGGAGCGCTTCGTACAGCAGGTGTCTCTCAACCATGGCTGGCATTCACGTATCATTGCCCATCGTGGATATTGGAATACCGTGGGCTCGGCGCAGAACTCAATAGCCGCACTCCGCAAGGCCAACCAAATCAAGGCCTATGGATCTGAGTTTGATGTTCAGATGACCAAAGACCATAAGATAGTCGTAAACCATGACGATGATATCAACGGCATCAAGATTATCACGGCCAATTACAGTGATGTGAAGTATCAGAGGCTTCTGAATGGTGAGAAACTGCCAACGCTTCAGGAGTATCTTGAAAATGGGCGTGCATGCAAATACACCAAGCTGATATTGGAAATCAAGCCTCATCCCACCGAAGAACTCGAAAATCAATGCGTTGACAAGGTGGTGAGTTTGGTCAGAGCGTTGGGAATGAGCCATCGGGTCGAATACATATCCTTCAGCAAGAACATCTGCAGACAACTGGCAGATAAGCTTTACGGAGCGAGCATATCTTATCTTGAGGGCGATCTCACCCCAAAGGAAGCCAAGGATTTGGGCATGCGGGGCATCGACTATGACGTGGCGGTATTGAGAAAGCATCCAGAGTGGGTGAAACAGGCACACGATCTCGGAATGACAGTCAACGTTTGGACAGTCAACAAACTTGACGACATCAGGTATTTTCTTTCCCTCGGTGTCGATTATGTCACCACAAACGAGCCGGTGGCAGCAATGAAGTTGGAAAAGCAAATGGGTTTGTAAACGTTTATTCCACTGTTCAAAGGATAGGACCTTCGTATGGACTTCTCTTGAAACCGTGAGTTGGGCATTTCGTTCACGCTTAAGTTTGAAAACTGCAAAGCAAAGAAGCACAAAGACGTGTACAGAATCAGAATTTAGCCCACAAGACGGGAAGTGCTGAGACTTAAATGCCGTGAGCTCCAAATTTCATGATGACATTTGGGGCTCACGGCACTTCCTATTTGTTACTGGTGAGTGGGGTAGTGGGAGGCTACACGTAAACTTCCAGAAATTTTATTTCGCCTTCGACCTTCACCCTTGTGGCTGTTGCGGGCAAGAGAATGGTCTCGCCAGCTTGGAACGGACTTTCGTTCCCCTCGTCGTCGGTGATTGTTCCCATTCCGCTCAACCCCATTAAAATTACAAATGAATCGAGTTCGGAATAGTCAAGCACCATTGGCTCCGTCAGGTCATAGACTGAAGTCGTGAAGTAAGGGCATGCCACGAGTTGCACACCCTCATTCCTCCGTGGGGCATACTGTATTCGATAATCGCTCTCTACGCTGAAATCAATGCAATCGGCTGCCTCCTTGGTGTGCAGTTCCCTATAATTGCCGTCCTTGTCCCTGCGTTTGAAGTCGTAGATGCGATAGGTGGTGTTGCTGGTTTGCTGGATTTCGGCGAGGAAGCAACCTGTTCCAATGGAGTGGATTCTGCCTGCTGGCAAATAAAACACATCGCCCTCCTTTACTTTATATTCAGCCAAGGCATCGGTTATGGTGTCGTTTTCCACTTTTTCCTGATATTCTTCAGGTGTCAAGGCCTTTCTGAATCCGCTCATGAGTCTTGCTCCCTCATCGCTCTTCATCACATACCACATCTCGGTTTTGCCGCGATCAAGGCCCTTTGCACGGGCTTGGTCGTCGTTGGGATGAACCTGTATGGATAATTGTGCATGGGCGTCGATGAACTTGATGAGCAACGGAAACTCATTGCCGAATCTTTCATAGTTATCCTTGCCCATAAGTTTGTCTTTCAATCGGCTTACGAGGTCGTTGAGTTGCATCCCTTTGTAAAGACCGTCAGCCACTATCGACTCGTTTCCCTTTAAGCCGGAAATCTCCCAACTCTCACCAACTTGCTCCAAATGCTGGTCAAGCTGTTTGAAAGGTATTATCTTATTGCCACCCCACAAAACTTGTTTTAGTAGTGGTCGGAACTTTATGATTTCCATAATTGTCTATTATTTTATCTCCGTCATTCCTGGATAAATAAGCGTACTATCGTAAAAGAACGACAAAGGGTGTATTACATGGATTTCTCTTTATAATTGTCGCAAAGTTACAAATTAAATGTCACGCTCCCAAATATAGATGAATTTTCTTATATCGGAGTGCTTTAAATTTAAATGTAGATACTGTTTTCTGTTTTTTACTTGTGCAAGCTGGCGGAGAAGCAGATGTGTTGACAGCGTTTTTTGATTCAAAATACCCACTTTCTGATGTTTTTAAATCCTTCGTTTGCTAAACATCTGTATTTCAGCCGATTAAAGATCTGCTCGTGGAAGGTCACCTTTTGCCGTGCGAAAGCTAAGCTATCATCATGCGAAAGGTAAGCCATTGCAAACTCAAGGCTCAGACGTATGATTTTGAATCTTCATCCGACAGGTGACGGGGGTGAGGGATGCGGACGAAAAGCTGTGTTTGTCGTTCTGCCAGCAATCCCCAGTCTCGTTCTCATTCTTCGAGCGTGACAAGGCGACTGCCGTCTTGCTGCTCTTCGATTTTAACCTTTATGGCATTTTCGGGTAAGATCTCCTCTATCAGTTCCGGCCACTCCAACAGACATAAGTTGCCACTGTAGAAGTAGTCTTCGTAGCCCATATCATAAACCTCTTCGAGTTTTTTGATTCGATAGAAATCGAAATGGTAAATCGGATTTCCGTTGCCGTCAGTGTATTCGTTGACAATAGCGAATGTTGGCGAGGTGATAACATCCTTTACGCCCAGTACCTCGCAGATGGCCTTTGTGAAAGTTGTCTTGCCTGCTCCCATCTTGCCGTAGAAAGCAAACACTTTTTTATCGCCGATGTTCTTTATAAACTCTTTGGCAGATTCATGGATGGTCTCCAGATTCTTTATTTTTATTTCCATTGTTTTCTCTATTTTATCAGTTTTTGTTTGCCGTTATCTTTTTCTCGGTGTCATAGTTATCAGCGGTATGACCATTTCCTCTATTGAGATACCTCCATGTTGGAAAGTGTCTTTGTAGTAGGAGACATAGTAGTTGTAGTTGTTTGGATAGGCAAAAAAGTCGTCGCCAGTTGCGAACACGTAGCTTGTGCTGATGTTTGGCGAGGGTAACTGTGCCTGACGCGGGTCTTTGATGGTGAAGACCTCCTTGGAATTGTAGTTCAGGTTCTTGCCGAGTTTATAGCGAAGATTGGTGTTAGTGTTTCTGTCGCCAATGATTTTGACTGGTTTTGTCGTACGGATTGAGCCGTGGTCGGTCGTCAAAATGATCTTATAGTCAGAGTGAGCCAGCTCTCTGAACATTTCAGCAAGGACGCTGTGGCGGAACCAACTCATGGTAAGCGAGCGATAGGCGCTCTCGTTGCTTGCCAGCTCGCGAATCATTTTCATTTCTGTCCTTGCATGCGAAAGCATGTCTATGAAGTTGATTACAAGTACGTTGAGGTCGTTCTGCTCCAAGTTTTTGAACTGTTGCATGAACTTCTCGGCTGCGTTCGAGTCGTTTATCTTGTGGTAGGAGAACTTATCGTGCCGGCGATAGCGGTCTATCTGTGTCTGAATGAGCGGTCCTTCGTTCAGGTTCTTTCCCTCTTCCTCATCCTCGTTCACCCAAAGGTCGGGGAACATCTTGGCTATCTGCAGTGGCATCAGTCCGCTGAAGATGGCATTGCGTGCGTATTGCGTGGCGGTTGGCAATATCGACATGTACAGGTCCTCATCAATATCGAACATGTCGCCAATCTCTTCGGAGAGCGTTCGCCATTGGTCGAATCGTAGGTTGTCGATGACGATTAAGAAAACCTTGTCACCATTGTCAATCATTGGGAACACCTTGGTCTTGAATATGTCAGGGCTCATCAAAGGACGTGAGGCAACGCTGCCACTATCCTTGTCGGCGATGTTCTGGAACTTGCCGTGTTGCTTGTCGTTCCTCGGCGCCACCCAGTCGATATAGTTCTTTGTGATGAATTTGGCAAAGCCGTTGTTGGCTTCTTCCTTCTGCATTGTCAGCATCTCGGTCATGCCACTGTCGGCACTGCTGAGCTCCAATTCCCATCTGACGAGCTTCTTGTATATTTCCTGCCAATCCTGAAAGCACCTGCATTCACTGATTTGCATGGCAATCTGCTGGTACTCCTGCTGATAACCACTTTGTGTGACCTCTGTTACAATCTCTTTCCGGTGGATGTTCTTCTTTAGAGTAAGGAGAATCTGCATGGGATTAACGGGCTTAATCAGATAGTCGGCAATCTTGGAGCCGATGGCCTGTTCCATGATGTTTTCCTCCTCGCTCTTTGTCACCATGACGATGGGCGTTGCAGGCTGAATGTTCTTTATCTGTTGCAAGGTCTCCAATCCAGAAAGACCTGGCATTTGTTCGTCGAGGAGCACAAGGTCGAACGTCTGGGTGCGGCATTGTTCGATGGCATCGGGGCCATTGCTCACCGTGATGACTTCGTAGCCTTTTTTCTCAAGGAAGATAATATGGGCTTTAAGGAGTTCAATCTCGTCGTCAACCCAAAGTAATAATCCATTGCTCATATAATGTGTGGTTTTTGTTTAATATAATGTAATCTGTGTCGGCATAGCCTAAAAACCGTCAAGGTCGTAGTATTCGTCGTCGAAGTCGAAGTCAAGGGCCGGCTGCCTCTTGTCGTCGGGATTCTTCTTGTCGGTGTTTGGCTTCTGTTCTTCTTCAAAGTAGATAACAGGACCTTCGTTGGCAGGCTTCTTTGGCTGTGCTTTTGGAGCCGAAGGCTTGTCTTTCTTCGTTTTTGGGGTCGGCGGGGTCGGCTTGTTTGTCGGTGCCTTGCCGCTGTTCGCTGGCGCTATGCTCTTGTTCTCATCCTTCTTGACCGGTGTTGGCTTGTCGATGGGAACCTCAAACGTATTGTCGTCAACTGCGATGATGGTCTCATTGGTTGGCATGTCTGCCCCTTTTTTCTTGGTTGTAGATGGTTGCGGGGTAGATGGCTGATGCGTCGGCACTGGTGTCTGAGCTTTTTGCTCCTTGCTGGTGGCTGTTGTCCGGTTGTTGTCTGGCCCGATGTTCTGCGAAGGCTCATCCATCGGTATGATAAACTCTGTCTTGGACGTGTTTGCTGCAGGTTCTTCAACGGGGATGATTACCTTCGGTGACGAAATGGCTGAAGCATCTTTTGGCTTGGCTGACTCTTCTGTTGGAATTATCATACCATTCGCAGGGGTGTTGTCAGGTTTGGCCTTGTCTTCCTCCATTGGAATGGTCATGCCGTTATCTACTTCACCGTTCATCTGATCCTTGATGTTGAGGTCTCGCTCATTGGGATTTCTGCTTTCAATCTCCTCTTGTAGGTCTTTTTCTTTCTCTCGTGGGGTTGCTATCTCTGCTGGCTCTGACAGTAAGTAGCGTTTTGTTACTGTCAAAGGTGCAAAGTTCTTCGCATAGAAGTCGTCATAGTCCTTGTAACTGAACGTCGTCCCTATCAGTTGGAGGTTCTTTTCGCTGATGATAATTCCACGAGTGTCCTTGCTCATCTGTGCCACCACGTTCTGGGAGCTGAAGAGTTGACGGGCATACTGGTAGGCCTCGTCGAAACTTCTGAATCCAGAGAGCTGCATTTGGTGAAGTCCCTCGATGTCTTCGATTTCTATTTCAAAGTTGCGGACAAGGAAATTGGTGAAGTTGAATCGGGCCATTTCGAATAACAGCTTGTTCTCGTTCAGCGAATCCGGATGATAGACGAGCAAGAACTTAAAGTCGATGTCGCGTTCCACAGTGAATTTCACCTGTTTGATGCTGTCGCTGTCGTTGAGAACATTGGTCCTGTAGTTCCATACGTCACCCAAGTCGAATTTTCCGCTGCGTATCTTCTTGCCAGCCTGTACACCATTGACGATCATACCTGCCATTTCGCTGATTCGGCTCTTGGGAAACTTCTCGACAACGGTCTTCATATCAGTGACGCAACCTTCGATATTGCCGTTGTTGAGCTTGCTCAAGCCACCGATAAACAAGAACTTGTCGCGGTTGGCACCTCGTGGAAAACGTGTGTCTGATATCTTTCTGTTGCCTTCCACCTCACCGAAGTGGTTGTGTTTGAACGCCTCATAGGTGGCGGAATATAATGAATCCTCCATCTGTACGCCAAACTTGGCATTCTGTTTGAAATAGGGATCGGTCAGGACGGCTGTCCATTCGCTTTTCGGGTATTGAGATTTCAGCTTTAATATATAAGTGTTGGCTGTTTCCGGCTGATTCTTTCGCATGTAAAGGAGGTACAAATGATAATAGACATCGTCCATTTTCTCGTAGTCTGGGTAACTGTCACTCACCCTTCGAAGTGCTTTCTCAGCGAGATTGAGGTTGTCAAGTCTATCCTTGAATATGACACCGGAATGATGGAGGCCATCTTCCAATATCTTGTTGCTGGCCTGTAGCTGGTCGGGGGTGAAGGGTATTTGTGCCAAATAGAACTCACGCTTGTGCGGATCGTTCTTGACGGAGTCAGTCTTGTTGTTGATGGAATCCAGTTTTGCCTCCTCCCGTGCGATGGAATCTCTCTGTTCGTCAGTGAGATTGTCCTGTTCTGTCGTTAATCCGATACCGCCAACGACTGTTTTGTTGACTCGCTGCCAGTCATCAGTATTCTCTCGCTTCCCCCACAGTCGTTGGAAGGTGGCTTTTCCCTGTTGGATGGCCATGGGATTATAGAAATACCATGTGCTTCCTTGCTGCTGTTTGTTCTCTATTTGCAGGCGATTGTTGCCAACATTGTTAGTGCCTATGCCGCTGTTGGCTGCTTGTTCTTTCTGCGATTCTTGCTCCGCCTGTCGGTTACGCTCCTCTTTTTCTTTCTTTTTCAGTGCGTCTATAACCCTGTCAATGGCCGCAAGACGCTCTTTTTCGGGGCATTTCGCCAAGTATTGCAGGGAGTCTTGCAACTGAACGGCATCGGTATAGGGAGTTAATTCGTCAAGGATCTTCGACCGTTCAGACAGTTGTGCATAGTCCTTTCGGTCTTTATCAAGTAGGCCCAATGCCGTATTATAACACCTTCGCGCATCGCCAAATCTCTCTTTTGCCCAATACAGGTCGCCGAGGTGCAGCAACAGCACTCCTTTCTCTACTCCGCTGCGTGTGGCCTTTTCGTTTCCAGCCTCGTAGGCATAGATAGCGTTCATCGTATCCTTCTCAGCGAGATAGATATTGCCTATTGCATAATAAACTTGGTCAAGATAATCCTTGTTGTTGTCTGATGAAGCCATGCGCTTCAGACGTGCGATTGTCTGCTTTGCCTGTCCTGCTGCCATCACTTCCGAAGCTGCGATGCGGGCATTGAACTCCAATTCGTAGGGAGGATTGGAGCGAATGACGCGCTTGAATGCGGTATAGGCTGCTTCTTTGTTGCCTAACGCGGCCTGAATCTGCCCCATCAGATACCATTCACGGGCTTTCTGCTTTCGGCGCATCTCGTGTTTGATTACCTTTCTTAAATAAGGGACGGCCTTTTCCAGCTCTCCCGTATGGATATAGTAGTCGGTGAAAGTGTAATCCCATTCCTTTACTGCCCTCCAGTCCATGGAGTCGCGCTTCATATTGCGAATAACGTCCTCTGCATCGTAGAGCCATCCGGCCTCAATGTATGACTTTGCGAGCCATGCCCGTGCCTTTCCGAAGATGGCAGGCTGCCCCTTGTAGAGTCTGCTCATGTAGGCAAAGGTGGTTGCTGCGTCCTCAAACGAACCCTTGTGGAACTGCGACCGCCCCATGAGCATCCATGCTTTCCATAGAAACGGATTGTATTCCCTGCGTGAGAGCCATTCTATATCTTTCTCAGTCTTTCTCCTTTTCTTGTTCCATTCTGGCCGACGCTTGATGCTGTGGCGTGCAATGGCCTTCTCGGCTTTCTCCACGGCGCGCTCAAAGTTGCCTTTTCCTATGTCGCGGCTGTTCTTGTTGCCGACCGTATAGAGCGGAATCATCTCTGTGAAGTTGTCTTTATTGCCATTTTCTTTTTCCAACGAACCGTCGATATATGCCTGAGCGCCATTGTAATACGTGTTGTACTTGGCATTGAAGGAGTGCCACCAACGCGTCTGTGCGGTGTTTTTCTTGGTAGAGCAACCGACGATGATTATTGCAAGTACTACCAGCAATAATATGGGGATATGTTTATTACAAGATGGATTCACGTATATTTAACTCAAATGAGAGTGCTTTTATTGTCTTTTACGAGGATTAAGTTGCAGTCTGATCCTATCCTTCAATCAATGTAATCAGTTCGTCTTTCACCTGATTGGGTATGTTGATTCCCCTTAAGATGAGGCTTCTGTTCCAGCTTTTGGCCTCTTCGGGGCGCATGGTGTAGAGAATTTCCCGAAATTCGTCAGCTTCCTCGTTTGAGTAGTCGCTTGAGTCTCTTCCATTGAAGCGGTCGAGTTCTTCGTCGTCAAAGTATTCAATCTCTTTCGTTGCAGCTTCCATCATGCAAGTCTGCTCGCAACTTTCGTCAAGCCCAGTGCAAGTGTTGCAGTCGCCAGAGGCATGATGAATCACATCGGGTTCATCGCTACTGCGTCGTGCAAAGATTGTGGCGATACCCACAAGAAGTCCAAGTCCGACGATGGCTGATACACCTATTAAAATAATGTCCATTTGTTCTGTTGCGTGCTATTGTTGCTTAACGATGTTGAACCCCGCTTTCTCCAATTCGTCCCAATAGTGTGGGTATGACTTTGTTACAACTTCCGGATGGTTGATTTTTATCTCGCCCAACTGTATGCAGAGCGGCGCAAATGCCATTGCTATGCGGTGGTCTTTGTAGGTGTCGATGACGACAGGCTCTGTTTTTTCGCAACGCTCACCGTCCCAAACCATCTCGGAATCGTTAATATCGTTGATGACGTAGCCCAGTTTTGCCATCTCGTTCTTCATTGCCTCGATGCGGTCGGTTTCCTTAATCTTGAGATTATGTAGTCCAGTGAATCGGAAATGGATGTTCATCACTGGGCAGAGAGCTATGAGAGTCTGTGCCAAATCGGGTTGATTGGTGAGATTGTACTCAAATCTGGGCAGCGTACGGGGGTAGCGTTTGATGCTTACATCTGTGAGTTTGTCAAGGTCTTTGTGTGTGAATGTGGTCTTGATGCCCAGCAGCGAGAAAATGTATTTTACGGCTGAGTCACCCTGTCTTGAGCCGTTTTGCAATCCAGAGAAAGTGATTTGCGAATCAGTGTCGTCCATCAGTGTCAGAATCTCATACCAATAACCTGCCGAAGTCCAGTCGTTTTCAATGACGTATTCGCGTTCGATGTACGGTTTTGCTCCAACTTTTATCGTATCGACGTCGGTCCACTCTACTTCGGCGCCATATTCTTGCATCAGGTGGATGGTGAGGTCGATATAGGGGCGTGAGACGATGTCGCCTATAAGTTTCAATTCCAGCCCATTCTTCAGTGTCGGTCCAATCATGAGCAAGGCCGAGATGTACTGCGAGCTTACGTTGCCTACTATTTCGAGTTGTCCGCCTTCCAGACATTTCCCCCTGATGCGGAGTGGGGGATAGCCTTCTTCTCCTAAATAGTCGATTTCGGCACCAAGGAATCTCAGTGCCTCCACGAGGATACCTATAGGACGCTGTCTCAACCGTTCGGTACCTGTCAGCGTGTGCTCACCTTCGGTCACGCTCAGATAAGCCGTCATGAAACGCATGGCAGTGCCTGCTGCCATGAGGTCAATGGTCTCAGGCTTGTCCTTCAGTGCTTTGATGATGACTTCTGTATCGTCGCAATGCGAGAGATTGCTGGGGGCGACTTTTCCTCCGGCCAATGCGTGGATGATCAGTGCGCGGTTGCTGATGCTCTTTGAGGGAGGAAGGTTGATGGTTGAGTCGATATGATTGGGAGGTGTGATTGTATATTGCATTGCTTAAGTGTCTTTATTGTGTCTAAAATGGGGTGGGTACATCGTGTGTACTTGCTTATTTTCATACAAAAATACAAAATAAACTTGTGAACAGTGAAAAACAACTCCAAAAGTTTGCTAATCTCTCAAAAAGTAACTAATTTTGCATCACTTAAACTTTTCGGGATGTAGTTCAGTAGGTTTAGAATGCCGGTCTGGGGGACCGGTGGTCGCTGGTTCGAGTCCAGTCATCCCGACAATTTGGCGACAAGTGATGGATTTCACTTGTCGCCATTCTTTTGTTTAATGGCTTGTTGTCGACATTGCGGTAAGGCTGTTGAAGGGGTGCGTGAGCAAATCGGTATGATAGCTTTAGAGGCACAGGTAGGAAGTGAAAAGCGGTAGGTTAAAATAATTTACATCTTTCTGGACAATGTAAATTATAAGTGTTTGAAAATCAGCGTGATAGCTTTTGGTATCCGAAAGCTGACCTTTCGTATGAAGAAAGCTGACCTTTCGGCGTGCAATAGGTGAGCTATTGCAAGGCGAAAGGTCAGTGATGAGATTTTGATTTGAAATTATTTTATAAATCGGGCTTGTCTCTCAACAATTTGTTGGATACGGGCCACAATTATTTTATGCCCCTGTCGGTCAGTGCCTTTGCATATCTCTTGGCATTCTCCTGATGCTCTTCGTAGGTCTTGGCAAAGTTGTGGGTGCCGCTGAAGTCCTCTTTTGCGCACATGTAGAGATAGTCGTGATGAACAAAGTTGAGCACCGCTTCAATGGCTGCTACCGATGGGATGCGAATTGGGCCAGGTGGCAGACCGTGGTATTTGTAGGTATTGTAAGGACTGTCGTAGCTCAACCATTTGTGATAGATGCGGTGAGCCTCGAACTTTCCCAAAGCGAATTTCACCGTTGGGTCGGCCTGTAATGGCATGTCGGTGCGCAGACGGTTGATGTACATTCCGGCAATTCTCGGCATTTCGCCCTCGTTGTCGGTTTCCTCGTCAACGATACTGGCGAGTGTCATGATTTCCTCCTTGTTGAATCCAGTAGCGTTGGCTTTCTGTGTGCGTTCGAATGACCAGAACTTCTTATTCTCCTCGCTCATCTTTTCGAGGAATTTCTCTATCGAAGTGTTCCAGTAGAACTCATAGGTGTTTGGGATAAAGAGGGCCATAACCGTCTCTGGTGTGTAGCCGTATTTCTTGCATGTCTCGCTGGAGTTGAGGCTGTCGAGAAGTGCTTCCTTTGAGAAAATGAGCTTTTCGCTTACACTCTTTGCAAGGTCGTCTTTCGTTCTGACAGATTGTAGGGTCAGTGATACGGGTGCCTGGCTTCCATTCTTGAAATGACGGAAGGTCTGCAATGCTCCCGAACTGCTGATCTGATAGCGTCCAGTGCGAATGTGGTCCTTGTAGGAAGTCAGCTTTGCCAACTGCTTGAATGTCCAGAGGCTGTGCTTTGTGGAGATAGGCTCCAGCTTTTGATAAACAGAGTCGATGTTGTCATCCTCATCAATGTAAACATATTCTTTGTCGCTTGTCCTCCCCATCGAAGAGAAGAAAAAGAAATAGACAATCAATAGCCCGATGAATGTCAGTCCGCCAATGATTTTAAGCGATGTGCTGTTGCCTGTCTTGTGTTTTGACTTAGCCATGATAGTTGTTTTTTACGACTGCAAAGATAATCATTTTGGATTGAATGACTTTAGGAGGGAGAGTAAAAAGACAACTGTTTTTTCTATTTTTAATATTGTGTTGGCAATTATTTGGCTTATACTTTGTACTTTTGCAGTCGTTAACAGGCTAATAGTGGCAGATAGGCGGTTTGCTATTGTTTATTTGTAAATATATAAGAAGAAATGAGAGAATTTGAAACTTATGTTTTTGATTTGGACGGAACTTTGTTGGAGACACTAAAAGACTTAGCTGCAAGTACAAATTTCGCTTTGAGGCAATACGATATGCCAGAACACTCCATCGAGGATGTGAGAATGTTCGTCGGCAATGGTGTGAAGAAACTCATGGAGAGGGCTATCCCGAACGGGTTGGATAATCCGAAGTTTGAAGAGGTTTATGCAACCTTCCGCCAACATTATCTTAATCATAATTTAGACACCACAAAGCCTTACGATGGTATTCCTGAATTGTTGCGTGAGCTGAAGGGTAGGGGGAAGAAGCTGGCCATTGTCAGCAATAAATTCTATGCTGCCACTCAGGACCTCGCCCGTCATTTCTTTCCAGATACTATTGAAGTGGCTATCGGCGAAAGGGAGAATATCAAGAAGAAACCGGCCCCCGATACGGTTGTGGAGGCTCTCCGTCAGCTTGGTGTTTCAAAGGAGGGGGCTGTCTATATTGGGGATAGCGACGTCGATATCATGACGGCGCGCAACAGTGGGCTACCTTGCGCCAGCGTACTCTGGGGGTTCCGCGATAAGGAGTTCCTCTTGGAACACGGGGCGACGTTCTTTGCCGACAAGCCAGAGGACCTTCTGCCCGACGAATAGGCAGAAAACAATAATGGGCAATTAAGAAAAACGACTTAATTGCCCATTATTTTAAGGAATAGAGATACAAGAACTAAAATTGGAAGCTGTGAGTTGGCAAGTTTAGTCCAATCCTATTTTTTAGCGCTATCGCTGATGCTGACTTTTAATCCTGTATGCCGACTTATGATTATTGTGTGAGATTGCTGAGCCTTGCAATGTATTTTCCGAGAATATCAAACTCAATGTTGACGATAGTGCCAACCTTGATGTCGGCAAAGTTGGTGTTTTCCATCGTGTAGGGGATAATTGCCACCTTGAAAGTGCACTCGGTGGGCTCGCAGACCGTGAGTGATACGCCGTTGATGGTGACAGATCCTTTATCGACAGTAAAATAACCGCGTCGTGCCATCTCCGCGTCTTGCTTGTATTCAAATGTGAAGTAGGTGCTGCCGTCGGCATTTTCCATGTTGATGCATTTGGCAGTCTCATCCACATGCCCCTGAACGATGTGGCCGTCGAGCCGTCCGTTCATTATCATTGACCTCTCAACATTCACGCGACTGCCTACTTCAAGAAGTCTGAGATTCGACCTTTCAAGTGTTTCCTTCATCGCTGTGACGGTGTAGGTGTCACCTTTCAGACGGACAACCGTCAGGCAAACACCATTGTGTGCAATGCTCTGATCGATTTTCAGCTCATCGGTGAATGAGCATTTCAGTGTGAAATCTATATTTTCCTGATAGCGGTCGATGGCAACTACTTGTGCCATTTCCTCAACAATGCCTGAGAACATAATTACAATATAGTTTTGTTTTTAGGCCAAAAGCCTCAGATGTGATTAAAAATTAGGGTGAGGTCTCTGTGAGGCCTCACCCTGTATGCCCCTCAAGAGAGAGGATTTTGAAAAGTCGTACCGATGATGTGATGAAAAGTCCGAGTATCAATGATAAGAGAGTTCTCCGTCTTTGTAATCCACTGGCCTTGCGGCTTAGTCGCGGAATGCGATTTATGTGGCCCGCCATTAACCGAAGAAGTCATCTCGGTTTTCTGATTTATTTGATGACTATCCCGATCGAATCGATACGACTAATGCGTGTCCTTTCTAAGTGCAAAGATAGCACTTTTTTTCCATGTGCCAAATATTTGAACTTAAATTATAGTGTCCAGGAGTATCTCACCTATCGTTGGATGGATGTGGATGATATCCCTCAAGTCGTCAAGCGTGGCGTCTTTGTTCATCAGTACGGCAACTTCTTGAATGATGTCAGCTGAATGCGCACCGAATACGTGGCAGCCGATAATCTTGCCCTCTTCGTTCGCAATCACTTTCAGCATTCCTTCTGTTTCTTCCATCGCCAATGCCTTTCCGTTGGCACGGTAGAAGCCTTTCTTGACAATGCACTTGATGCCGTCTTTCTTGCAAGCGTCCTCTGACATGCCTACAGAACCAGCTTCTGGATAGGTGAATACGGCTGCCGGCATGATATCGAAACGGATTTTATCCTTTTTGTTCAATATCTTGTTTACAACGCGCATGCCTTGGAAACTCGCAGCGTGGGCCAGCATTTGCTTGCCGTTGACGTCACCGATAGCATAGACCCCTGGTACGTTGGTCTCGTAGTTGTCATTGGTTTCAATGCCTTGCTTGATGCAGTTGATGCCAGCTGTCTCAAGACCGAGTCCCTCAACGTTGGCTGCTCTGCCAGTGGCTATGAGCACTATGTCAGCGGTAATCTGCTTATCTTGACCTTTCTGGTTGTAGCTGATGACCACTTGCTTGTTGTCCGCTGTGGGCTCGATACTGCTTACACCACTCTGTAAATTGAAGTTGATACCTCTTTTCTCCATCGTCTTGCGAAGACGCTTAGCAATATCTGAATCCATGGTTGGTAAGCACTCTTTCAAGAACTCAATAACCGTAACCGTACTACCGAAAGTCTCGAAAGCTGAGGCCAGCTCCAGTCCGATAACACCAGCGCCGATGATAGCCATTGAATTGGGAACATGATCGATGTCCAACAGTTCGGTTGACGTCATGACCTTGTTCTTCAATGCTTCGCCCTCTGGTGAGTCGAGTGCCGGAATGAAAGGTAACATACGGGCATGCGAACCAGTCGCGATGATGATGTAGTCTGCGGTCATCTGCGTACCGTTCACCTCGATTACCTTTTTGTCGATGAACTTTGCTTCACCTTCTATATAGGTAATTCCTGGCTGGGAGAGAAGTCCTTTCACACCTTCACGGAGTTGATTGATAACCTCGGCTTTGCGTTCTTGGATGCGATTGAAATCAACGTGTCCGCCACCAACGCACGAAAGCAATGGGTTACGGTACAAATCGGCATCGTGAGCAAAGCTCTTGGTCGGAATACATCCCTCATTGAGACAAGTTCCGCCCGGATGTCTCTTCTCGATAATGGTCACCTTGAGACCATTTTGGGCAGCATGTACTGCTGTATGATAGCCTCCAGGACCCGCACCGATGATAATTAAATCGGTCTTTTCCATAATATTTTAGTTATTTAGGTGTTGTTACTTGTTCATTGCCTGACGATAGTTGAGGATAGGCTCCTTGGCTGCCAACACGTCATCTACACGACCGATTGGTGTATTATGAGGAGAATCCTTTACTTCATTAGGAATTTCACGAGCCTCCTTGGCAATTTTGTGCATCACCTCAATGAAGCCGTCGATGGTTTTCTTGCTTTCACTTTCAGTTGGCTCAATCATCATGGCCTCGTGGAAGAGGAGTGGGAAATAAATTGTAGGAGCGTGGTAGCCATAGTCGAGCAAACGCTTGGCAACGTCCATTGTTGTTACTTCCGTACTCTTGTCTTTCAAACCGTCGAATACAAATTCGTGCATGCAGATGTCATCAATTGGCAATTCGTAATCATCCTTCAACGATTCCTTGATGTAGTTTGCATTCAATGTTGCGTAAGGGCCGACCCACTTGATGTTCTCCTTTCCGAGTGTGAGGATGTAGGTATAGGCGCGGAGAATTGTCAGGAAGTTGCCCATATATGGTCCGACGTGGATGTTTTCAACAGTGAAGTCGCTGCCATGCTCTGGCAATACCACATCGAAGCCTTTTTCTGTCTTGATGACATGTGGCTTTGGCAAGAATGGCACCAAGTCTTTGCGAACACCAACAGGGCCATCACCAGGACCGCCACCTCCGTGAGGGGTAGAGAAAGTCTTGTGAAGGTTGATGTGCATAACGTCAAATCCCATGTCGCCTGGACGTGCAACGCCGAGCAGAGGGTTGAGGTTCGCTCCATCATAGTACATCAAACCGCCGTTTTCATGTACCAATTTCGCAATCTCAGGAATTTCTTTCTCGAAGAGACCAAGGGTATTAGGGTTGGTCATCATCATACCTGCAATGTCGTCGCCCAGCAATGGCTTCAAGTCTTCTACGTCAACCAGTCCTTCTGGAGTACTCTTCACTTCAACAATCTCCAGGCCACAGACAGCTGCGGATGCTGGATTTGTGCCGTGTGCAGAGTCAGGGATAATCACTTTGGTACGTTTCATGTCGCCGCGGCTTTGATGGTATGAACTGATAATCATCAAACCTGTCAGCTCACCATGTGCGCCAGCGTATGGATTCAAAGTGAAATCATACAATCCCGAAAGGCTTGCCAACGCTTGCTGCAGGTTGTACTCAACTTCCAGTGAGCCTTGAACTGTGTTCAGTGGCTGAAGGGGATGAATTCCTGTGAATGCAGGCATGGCAGCTATCTCCTCGTTGATGACGGGGTTATATTTCATTGTACAAGAGCCCAATGGATAGAATCCGTTGTTAACTCCAAAGTTATTGCCGCTTTGGTTTGTATAGTGTCTAACGACCGTCAATTCGTCGCATTCTGGGAGTTCTGCGTCTTTCTCACGCTTCAAGTTGCTTGGGAACTCATAGTTTCCAAATTCGTTCTTGGGTAGGCTATAAGCTTTTCTTCCTGGCTGGGAAAGCTCAAATATCAAATTGCCATATAATCTATTGTTCATTTCTTCAATAATTTAATGTTTTTATTAAAAACTTTTAGGTTAAAGTAGGATGGATTAGAGCAAAGCCACGAGTGCTTCTATTTCTTCCTTTGTACGCTTTTCTGTCACAGCTACCAGCAGTTGGTCGTCGCCAACCTTCACACCTGGAAGGATTCCCTTCTCGATAGCTTTGTCATAGAATGCGTCACGGTTCTCAATTTTAACCAAGAATTCATTGAAGAATGGCTGTTTGTAAACCAATTGAGCCTTACCTGTTGCCGTCATCTTGTCGCATAGGTAGTGTGCGCCGTCGAAACTTGTCTTGGCAGACTCCTTTACACCTTCTTTTCCCATGAGTGACATATAGATGGTAACGAAAAGGGCCATCAAACTTTGGTTGGAGCAGATGTTTGATGTTGCCTTTTGTCGGCGGATATGTTGCTCGCGTGCCTGTAATGTAAGTGCGAACACGCGCTGTCCGCGAGTATCCTTTGTCTGTCCGACGATACGACCTGGCATCTTACGCATCAACTTCTTTGTTGTACACATGTAACCGGCATAAGGACCGCCGAATGCCATTGGAATACCGAGACTCTGAACATCGCCAACGGCAATGTCTGCACCCCATTCTCCTGGTGTCTTCAGCAATGCAAGGTCGGCAGCCACACTGTTGACGATGAAAAGCGCTTTGCTCTTGTGGCAGATATCAGCGTACCCTGTGAAGTCTTCGGTGATACCATAATAATTAGGTTGCTGAACAATAACACCCGCTACACCGCCCTCTGCTATTTTTTCTTCGAGGTCTTTCGAGCTGGTTACACCGTCATTGTTTTTGATGGCAACCAGTTTGATGTTCTGGAAATGAGCGTAAGTCTTCAATACGTCAACAATTTTCGGATCGATTGTTTCAGAATACAGGATTGTATTATTCTTACTTGAGGATGCGTTGGCTACGAGCATAGCCTCGGCTGTTGCTGTAGAGCCGTCGTACATTGATGCGTTGGCAACGTCCATGTTGGTCAGTTCGGCAATCATGCTTTGGAACTCAAAGATGTAATGCAAGGTTCCCTGTGAGATTTCAGCCTGATACGGAGTATAAGACGTGAGGAACTCAGAGCGCTCAATGATACTTGGGATTGCACTTGGGGTATAATGGTCATACACACCAGCACCAGCAAAGCAGGTCATCAACTTGTTCTTGTCGCCCAAAGCGTTGAAGAAGTTTCTGATTTCCAGTTCGCTCTTTGCTTCTGGGATGTCGTATTCGCCTTTGAAACGTAAGGCATCAGGAATGTTTGCGAAAAGGTCGTTGATGTTTTTCACACCAATTTTCTTGAGCATCTCCTGAGTTTCTTCTTCTGTATGTGGAAAGAATTTAAAATTCATGTTTCTCGTATTTAAATAGGTTAGGGTTTCATAAAAGCTTATAGCTGCTTTCTCCCACAAGTATTACTTTGAGATGGAAAACAGCTATAAACTTATAAAGTGTTGTTTATTGACTATTTTGCACAGAACTCTTCGTAAGCTTTTGCATCCATGAGCTTGTCTAATTCAGACTTATCTGAAAGTTCAACCTTAACGATCCAGTTCTCGTAAGGGTCTTTGTTCAGCAATTCTGGCTCATCTTCGAGTGCTTCGTTGATTTCAACGACCTTACCAGAAACTGGAGAATTGAGGTCAGAGGCAGCCTTTACGCTCTCTACGGCACCAAAGCCTTCTTCGATTTCAATTTCGTCGTCAACTTCCGGCATGTCAACATAAACAACATTACCAAGTGCATGCTGAGCGTAGTCTGTGATACCGATGTAAGCGCAATCACCTTCAACCTTTACATACTCGTGTGACTCTGCATAGAAGAGTCCTTCAATAACTTTTGCCATTTTATTTTATTTTTATTTAGATTTATCTTGATATAAAAGATAGAGGAGTAGGGTTCGTACCCCTCTGTTTAATGATGTCGAAATATTATTTCTTGTAGTTAGGATCGTAGAACTTCTTCTTGCCTACGGTTGCAGGGAAGAACTTCTTTCTGATTTGAACCTCTACGCGGTCGTCCATCTTGATGTCGGCATCGCACAATGCTACGGCGCAGCTCTTCTCAACTGAGATGAGTTTGTAGCCAGTTGTGATTTCGCCAACTTCCTTGCCGTCTTTGAACACTTTGTATCCATTTCTTGGTATTGCGTTGTCGTCGAGCCAGATACCGCGCAAGCGTTTTGCTGGACCCTCTGTCTTTTGTTTCAAGAGTGCTTCCTTGCCGATGAAGTTTTCTTTGTCGAACTTCACGAACATTGACAGACCTGCCATCACGGGTGTGATGGTTTCTGAGAGTTCATGACCGTACAATGGCATACCAGCCTCAAAACGAAGTGTGTCGCGGCAGCCGAGACCACAAGGGGTTGCCCCTGCCTCCATGAGCTGATCCCATGCCTTGCAGATGTAGTCGGGAGTGCCATAGAGTTCGAATCCATCTTCGCCGGTGTAGCCAGTGCGTGAGATAATGATATCAACACCGTCTTTCTGGAGCGTCTTAACCTCGTAGAACTTCAGCTCTGAACAAGGTATGCCCAGCTTGCCTTCGATTATCTTCTCTGCGTCAGGTCCTTGGATAGCGAGTAGTGCATAGTCGTCGCTTGCGAAAGTGATTTCCACGTCGAAACCTTCAGAGTTCTTTTTAATCCATTCGCTGTCTTTCTCGATGTTGGCAGCGTTTACCGTCATAATGAAGCGGTTCTCTCCAATCTTGCAGATACATGTATCATCCACCACACCACCGTCAGGCATACAGAACATACCATAGAGCACCTTGCCTACAGCCAAGCCTGTTACGTCGTTGGTGAAAATATAATTGATAAATTTTTCAGCTTCATTGCCAGAGATGATAATCTCACCCATGTGTGAAACGTCAAATACTCCGCAGTGATGTCTTACAGCGTTGTGTTCGTCGATAATGCTTGAATACTGAATAGGCATGTCAAAGCCACCGAACGGTGAAATCAATGCTCCTAATGCTACATGCTTGTCATAAAGGCATGTTCTTTTGTTCTCCATATTTGCTAGGTTTATAATTGTTTACTTGTATTTAGGCAAAATTTGCATGCAAATATAATAAAGATTTTATAATATACAAAATAATCATGATGTTTTTATCTTTCATTTGTGTAAGAAGTTTAAAGATAAATTTAAAGATAATTCAAACAACTGATTTGTGATGCACTCCAATTCTTTTCGTTTGGAATGTGTTTTCTGAATCGTGACTTCTTGACGTTGCTGCCTTTTGTACTGTTCGGACAGTTGTTTTTGTCAAATATTTTCGCTATTCAGTTGCCGTTACTATCCTTTTGCAAACTGATTGGTTAGCGTTCACACTGCCGTAGGTCAGCTTTTACAGTATAATAGCTTACCTTTCGTTTGTCGGAATCTGTAATGCTGACTGTCAGGTGTTTGTGCGTATTTCTGAAAAACCTTTGTTAGTCATGATTTTTTACTCTGTCTTATCTGAACCTCTTATCGCCCGATGGTCAACGTTCCAGTAGGCGCTGTGTCTCTTTCACTCATTTTCCATATAACAAATGATGCGAGAAAGTCTTGGTCAAGACAATCTCGCATCTGCTCAATTAATAATTCGAATATAATCAGAGTTTACCTACGGTTACAAATTGATTGACAAGCCTGCTACCATCCAGACACCGGGTTGTGCCACATTGCCATAATCTACGTAGCTGCGATTGAGCAGATTGTTGCTCTCCACATAAGCCGTCCATTTCGGATTGTTCCAGCTCAGACGTGCGTCGATTATGCCGTAGGTATGGTAGTTGTGGCGGTTGTTCTCAACATCGATATAACTTCCCATACGATGTTGTAGTCGATAGTTGAGACCAAGGTCAAGCTGTCGCCACAGATTCATCTCCAAATTGGCCACGAATTTGTTTTTCAGATATTCCAAGGCATATTTGCTGACTATGCCGTCGTGTCCCTTCTCACTTTGGTTCAGATAACTGTATGCCATGCCGAGCTTCTTGAAGAAGTGCTGTGAGGGAAGAATATTGAGTAGGTTGAAATCCAATTTGGCCTCGAATCCCACGGTGTTAATCTTTCCGAAATTGACGCTCTTCCAGAGTATAGCCCCGTTCTCGTCGAGCGTTCCGTCGGAAATCCAGTCGATAAGATTCCTGTGGTGATTGTAAAAGACGCTGGCCTTTCCATTGATATAATGTGTGTTGTACTTCACTCCAGTCTCAAGAGCCGACAGTTCTTCAGGCCGCAGGTGCTTGTCGGCTTTGTGTCCGCCAACCGAATAGAAAAGTTCGGTGATCGACGGCATACGCAGTGAGGTGTTGTACGAGGCATATACTTTCCATACTTCTCCGATTCTGTAGCTGGCATCTACACCTGGGTAAATGCGCATGTTCATGTCAGCCTGACTGTTTTTGACAGCGATGATGCCAGCAGACAGTGTGAAGCGATTGAGAATGATATTGTGCTCCAATACAAACTGAATGTTTGTGCGGTTGATGCCATTGGTGTAGTTCCTGTCTGTTCCGTGAATGTGTTGCGGACGGTCGAGAGGCTCACCGAGATTGCCACTCACCAAATTCTCGTGGCGCAATTCAGCACCGAAAGCCGTGCGCCCCAGTGTCCAGTCAAAGAAGGCATTCAGGTTCACCCCGTAAACATCCGTCCGGTGATAGTTGAAGGCATACTTCTCTGGGGCATTGCGGAAGAGTTCAAAACGGTCCATGCTCCGGTTCCAATAGATGGATGGGCGGAGGTGGAAAAGTCCTTTCTTGTTTTCAGCCTGAATAGCGGTGAAGGTTTTGAACGTGTGCTCAAACTGGTCATCGTATTTGGCACCGTAGAATGTATTGGCACCAAAGTCTTTCAAACTCATACCCGCATGCCAGCTCACGGCAATCTGTTCATCGTTGTAATTGCCCTGATAGAAGGCCTTTCCGTTCTTGTAGTCGGCATTGAGACGTCCAGCTTTGTTGCGCAGATAACCATCGCTGCGGGTGTAGGAGCCTGAAATCTGATTGTTCCACTTCCCTTTTGCAAGGTTGGCGCGTGCGCCTGTACTAAGATAACCGTAAGAACCGCCCTCAATTCGTGCAGAGAGTGATGTTTGTGGTGGAGTTTTAGTAACGATGTTTATCGCACCTAATAATGAAGATGTGCCATAAACTCTTCCTGCCGGGCCTTCGAGAATCTCTATTCTCTCGATTTCGCTCATCTCAACCGGGAAGTCGAAGGTATTGTGTCCTGTCTGCGCATCCCCGATATTGACGCCGTTCAGCAATACGGTGATTTGCTCGGAGTTTCCGCCACGTATGCTCACGTCGGTCAATGCTCCGAGTGGGCCTTTCTGACGCACATCCACGCCAACGGCATACTTCAACAGGTCGTTTACACTTTGTACTGGCGCCGCCTGAATGTCTTCGCGGCTCAGTACAGTTACCATTCTCGCTTGCTGACTGATGGTCAGCGGCGCACGCGTACCCATTACGCTCACTTCTTCCAACACTATATTCTTATTGGTGACTGTCGTGTCGCTGTTGATTCGATTTGTCTCGATGCTCATGCTGTTTGCTGTGGCATTTTGAAGTGTAGCGACACTTAGTACACCAATAATCACCTCCTTGCCGATTACGGCGAAGAGCGAATAGCTGCGGTTTGAGAAGTGGGTGAACTTCAGAACGTTGCGCTTTTTAATAATTGGTTTGTACATAATAATAGTTAATTTCTGAATCCTGTGCCCATATTCTAAAATAGAAGAAATGGTAGATTCTGAGCTGCAAAAGTATAAAAAATATCTTTCAAACTAACTTTCGGCTATATTTTTGTTCCCTCAGCGTAATGAAACCAGACGCATTTGTAAAAATTATTTCGCAAATGACTGATTGTTTTTTTAATTTATTTGTTACTTTTGCAAGCAAATTACGAATAAAGGACTGGCATAAAGTCCTTTTTTTATTTCGCATGACATAGTCAAATAACATTTAATATAATAATTGAACATACATGAAAGCATTGATAGACCGCATTCTTAAAGAAGGAAAATGCTATGAGGGGGGAATACTCAAGGTGGATAAATTCATCAACCATCAGATGGATCCTAATCTGATGAAGCAGGTAGCTGTGGAACTGATTCGCCGTTATGCCTCAACTAATATCAATAAGATTCTTACTGTAGAGGCGAGTGGTATCGCACCAGCCATCATGATGGGCTTTCTGTTGGACTTGCCTGTGGTTTTCGCCAAGAAAAAGAAGCCTTCGACCATGTCGGACATGCTCTCGACCTCAATTTTCTCATTTACAAAGCAACGTGAGTACCATGTTTGCATTTCAAAAGAATACCTTACGTCTGACGACAAAGTGCTTTTCGTTGATGACTTCCTCGCTTATGGCAATGCCGCCAAGGGCATAATCGATCTCTGTAACCAAGCTGGGGCTGAACTTGTGGGCATGGGATTCATCATCGAAAAGGCGTTTCAGAATGGCCGTAAGGTAATAGAGGAAGCTGGAATAAGGTGCGAGAGCCTTGCCATAATTGACTCACTGGATAATTGCGAGATAAAAATAAGGGGTTAAAGTGTCATGGAAAAGTCGAAGGAATTAATCTACGGACTGAATGATCGTCCGCCATTGCAGGAAACACTCTTTGCTGCCGTTCAACATTTGCTGGCTATTTTCGTAGCCATCATCACACCTCCGCTCATCATCAGCTCTGCGCTGAAGTTCGATTTGGAGACCACTGGTTTTCTCGTTTCCATGTCATTGTTCGTTTCTGGTATAGCAACCTTCATACAATGCCGTCGCTTTGGGCCGGTTGGTGCAGGGCTTTTGTGCATCCAAGGCACATCGTTCTCTTTTATTAGCCCAATTATCGGAGCCGGAATGTTGGGTATGGTAAACGGAAAGGTGAATGTTGAACAGGCATTGGCCTATATTTTTGGGGCCTGTATGGTAGCCGCCGTTGTCGAAATGGTAGTCAGCCGCATTCTCCCCTATATGCGAAAGATTGTCACACCTCTCGTTTCAGGCATCGTTGTCACTCTCATCGGTATGTGTTTGGTTAAGGCTGGCATCAATTCGTGCGGTGGCGGTCAGTCGGCAATGGACGGTGGGACGTTCGGATCTATGCAAAATCTTGGGTTGGCTCTGTTAGTGCTGATCTTTATCATCTTCTTCAATCGGTCGAACAATCGCTTTTTACGCATGGCCTCTATCGTTTTGGGATTGATTATCGGATGTGTCGTTGCTTATTTTATGGGAATGATTGACTTCTCGCAGCTCAATGGAGCTGGAAGCATTAATGTGCCTGTGCCTTTTAAGTATGGACTGAATTTCGATGTTGGCTCAATTATTGGGCTTGGATTGATCTATCTGGTCACGGCCGTAGAGGCTTACGGCGACATCACTGCCAATTCGCTGATTTCTGGCGAACCAGTCGATGGGCCGGTGTTCATGAAGCGTGCTCAAGGGGGCATCCTTGCCGATGGCTTCAATTCGTTTTTGGCTGCAGTCTTTAACAGTTTCCCCAATTCTATCTTTGCTCAGAACAACGGAATGATACAGTTGACTGGCGTTGCCAGCCGATACGTGGGATATTTCATTGCTGGAGCACTCGTGTTGTTGGGGCTTTTCCCCGTGGTGGGTCAGTTCTTCTCGCTCATTCCAGACTGCGTGCTCGGCGGCGCTACGCTCTTGATGTTCGGTACTGTAGCAGCCGCAGGCATTCGCATAATAGCCTCTCATGATATCAATCGGAAAGCGGTTCTCGTGATGGCCATCAGTTTTGCCATTGGCCTGAGTGTGGAGATGGTTCCTGACATCCTGTCCCAAATGCCTGAGGTGATTCGCAATATTTTCTCAAGTGGGATAACCGCCGGCGGACTGACCGCTATCCTTGCAAATGCCTTTATCAGAATAAAAGAATAGGAGTTTCTGAAAAGATTTAGGGATTTACCCCTGTCATTTTGCAATATAATGTTTATCTTTGCAGAGATAGACATAAGGGAAACATTAATGTTTCGTAAAGGAAAAGAAAGTATTATGGCTGGAAATGGCAAGAAACATGGCTTCACCCACACCTTGACTTTCAAGGTATTGTGCAGCTTTGTCGTACTCTTCGTCCTGGGTTTGATCTACAATTTTATTGTTGCAGAAAGCTCAGACATCTCGGAAGAGGAAAAAGAAGTTGAGGAACAGCGGAAAGCTGCACAAGATACGCTCGATATAGTCGGCAATTATCTTTGGCCAGACATGAAGCCAAGGACGGAAGATTTGTTGAGCGACGAGGAGAAAGCGAAGACCGAAGCTGACAAGAAGGCAAACGAAGCGGCACAGAAAAAGGCTGCCCAGGGGGAACAAGGCTCACAAGACATCAATATGCCAAAGGTGAATCTACCCCCCGTTCCTACCCCCGCTGCCGATCCTGTCCCAGGAGTTGCACCAGTAGCTACACCCAAAGCCACGAAGCCAGGTGTCTCAATCCCAAGTGGTCCTACCATTGAGAAGCTGGAAGCCCCCAAGGTTGAGAAGATAGAGCAATAATACTTGCTTGCACTTTTTCATGAAACCTATTAGAAAAGGAGGTCGTTATGAGGAAAATAATCCTTTTATTATTTGCAGTTGCCATATTGATGGGTTGTGCGACAACCTACTACGACTCTGAGGGTAATCCAGTTCCGAAGGAGCAAATGGCAATGTTGAAGGCGAAAGCGGTACGTGCACATTTGCAAGATCGTCGCTATCGTGTGTTTGTTGATCGGGTTTATCCCATGCGTGGTCCGTCTTATCCATTGCGCGACGACTGGGGAATAGAAGTCAGTGGTGATTCCGTTGGCTTATTCCTGCCTTATTTTGGCAGAGTCTTTCAAGTTCCCTATGGCAAGGGACTGGGGTTGAATCTCGTTTCGCCACTTGACTCATACGAGGAGGAAACCATCAAGGACGGAGTTCGGGTGACAATGAGAACCCATTCGGAGGTAGAGAGTTTCCTCATCGTAATGGAGGCATATAATAATGCCACGGTTGATTTAACCGTCAGTCCAAGTGGAAGGGAGATAATAAGATTCTCCGGTGAGATGCAGCTCAACGATGTCTTTCGGATTGTTCAAAAGTAGAATCATGGCAAAGAAGTTAAACCTACTCTTCCTGTCGTTGCTGATAAGTGCTTTTGCCTTCTCGCAGTCGGCAGGAACTGTCGTTTCGGGGAATGCCTTTGCATATAAGGCGGAACATCATTTGTTTCAGAAAGGGAATAAGCTGACATTGGTCTCCCTGAATTTGGAGTGGCCGAGGGTGATAGACTATTCGAAGGCCGAGCCTTTGCAGCGATATCTCACATCATTTCTCTTTGGAGAGGAGACCCTATCTTTGGATGATGCCTGGGAAAGATTGTCTGCCGAATGCGGTAAGGAGATTTCAGCCATGCCTGAACACGGCGCAAAGGACATCGAGTACAAAGACATTCAGCTGAAGGTGCTTGATAGCCAGCAAGGGAAGTACATCTCCTTGTATGCCTATGTGCAAGAGAGAGATTCGACTGCCATCCGTTCGACCCATTCACATTATTTCACTTTCGACCTCATCAACAATAAAGTGTTGGGGCAGGATGATGTCTTTATCAAGTCAAAAGTTTGGTACAATACCGAATGGCGTTACGTTTTTGAAGAGGCTGTGCAGCAGACGTTGGTGGTTGACCCAATGGAGACAGGAGAACTATGGCTCGACAGTGTGCCCAATCAGTTCTATTTGAAGAACGCCGCTGCCTATCTCATGGTGAAAGGCTCTCCGGGGAGGAACAGCTATTCAGTTCTCGGACTTGACGTGCTGGTCCCCCTGTTAACAAAAAGGTTCAAAAAATGGTTGGCAATCAGTCCAGAGATTCATGTAGATGCAACTTTGACTTCTTCTGACTTGTTCGGAAAAGAAACGAATGTTGAGCCCAGTCCCGATACTCTGGCATCTTTTCCGGGCGGACGCAATGCATTTATAGTCTATTTGTCTAAGAATATTGACTATTCGCCTCCCGAAGGAGAGCAGATGGGTGGTCGTGTGACTGTGAGCTTCGTTGTCGATGAGAATGGCGCTCCGTCAGAATTCATAGTACTTACCCCTATAAATCCAGGTGTCAACAGATGTCTGATTGACGCATTGCGATTGATGCCAAAGTGGAATGCCGCGACAAAGGGTGGGAAAAAGGTCCGTTCGAGAGTGACTTATCCAATTTCGTTGAATTGATAGCGGGAGTTTTTGGTTGGGTTCATCAGCTACAGGTCGAATTAAACAGTACAGTCATCAACGAATGGTCAGCGTTCGCAATGCGGAAGCTGACCTTTCGTCTTTCAAAAGCTCACCTTTTGATTGGCAAAAGCTCACCTTTTGTAGAGTTACCTCTATGGCACTGATTATTAATCGGTTACAAGATGGGAGAAAATGCCCGCTGCACCTGTTCGGACTTTTCCGTGTTCTACGCGTTAACTTGTCGGTTTTGGTGAAAGATCCTCTCGTTGGTTACATGGTTCTAATGATCGATGAGGGCTGATTGGCAGATTTGTCTTAAATCGGCCAACAAGAAAGGACTAACCTTGTGGTCAGCCCTTGGTTCATTATCAATTAAATCAGTTATGAAAATTATAATTTACTGATGATTCCTTTCTTGGTGCTGCGGATAAACTCCACAATATTCTGAATTTCTGGAGAGTCAGGTACCTGTTGTGTGACCTGAATGCAGGCATCGAAAATAGATGTCTGTCCATGAAAAATCAATCGGTAGGCATTTGCAATATGCTTCTTCACCTTTTCATCGATTCCGAGCGTATCACACATGATACTATTTAAACCGTTATATTGTACTGGCGAACCACCCGCTACAATATAAGGTGGAATGTCGCGTCCGAATGTCGTGCTTGCCTGAACAGTTGCAGCCTCTCCGACGCGGGTTTGTGCTTTCTGAATGACACCCGACGAGAAGATGACCCGGTTGCCTATCTCACAGTCGCCAGAAATCTTCACTCCGTAGCCCAAAACACAGTTGTCGCCCAGCTTAGTGTCATGGCTGATGTGTGCACCCTCCATCAAGAAGTTGTTGGAGCCTATCACTGTCTGGCAACCTCTGTGGGTGGCGCGATTGATGACTACGTTCTCACGGATGATATTGTTGTCACCCATGATGAGCTCACTCTTCTCACCCACGAAATTGAAGTCTTGTGGCAATGCCCCAATTACTGACCCTTGGTGTATTTTATTTCCATTTCCTATTCGTGTTCCATTCAATATGCTCACGAACGGGAATACGATGCAGTTGTCACCTATGACAACATCGTCCTCTATATAGACAAACGGGAAAATCTTGCAGCCGTCTCCAATCTTGGCTTTAGGAGATATTTCCGCCCTTGCACTGATGTCACTACTCATGTTTTTGGCCTCCGACCTCTGATATCAGAGGTGCCCAACCTGCTGACCGGAGTTTTATGTTGGTAGTTCTTTATGTTTAATGTCTCTGTTTATTTAGCTCCACCACCTAAAGCGTAGTATAGGTTTACGATTGCCTGCAGTTTGGCAAACTGGTCCTGAACCTGCGATATCTCAGCGTTAAGGAGACTCTGCTGGGCGGTGATGACCTCAAGATAGCTGCTCGAACTTTGTTGGTAAAGCAGTTGCGTATGCTCTACGTTTTTCTTCAGAACATCAATCTGCTGGGTGTACATTTGGTTTTTCTCCTCAGCTGAATTGTAAGCCACAAGAGCGTTGCTCACCTCTGAACCAGCCGTGAGAATGCTGTTCTGCCATGTGTTGTAGGCTTGCTTGTATTTGTCCTCGGCTACTCGTAGCCCAGCTTTGAGTTTGCCTTGCATGAAAATAGGCTGTGTGAGACTTGCTACGGCACTCAACAATAGTTTTGCAGGATTCACCAGACCGTTACCATTGCTCCATCCGCCGTTTGGCGATATGCTTAGCGATGGGTAAAACCGACTGCGAGCAATCTGTATGTTGTAGAAACATTGCGCCAAGGCCATCTCGTTGGCATGTACGTCGGCGCGGTTGCTCAGCATTTCAACGCCGATTCCACCCGACAGGTTGCGCGGAAGACTTTGTCCGTCCAATGTGCCACGTGCGATGCTGTGGGCAGGCTCGCCCATGAGCAAACTCAAGGAATTCTCAACCTCTCGGATTTGCCGTTTGATATCGGTAGCCTGTGTCTGTACACCAAAATAAGCGGCTTGAGCACTCTGTACGCTGGTTGAACGTGCGCGTCCGAAATCCATCTGAAGCTGCATCATGTCCCATGTGTTCTTTGTCAAGTCAGACATATTGGTGACAATTTCGTTCTGGCGGTCAAGCATTAACAAGGTGTAGTAGAGATTCGCAATATTGCAGATCAAGCCTGTCTGAACAGCAACTTTGTAGTCGTGCATCTGAATCAGGGCCATTTGCGTTGCTTTCTTCTGATTGCGCAATTTGCCGAACAGGTCTATATCCCAGCTGGCTGCGATGGGCAGCACGTAAGACTTGGTTGCTTCCGTGTGTGAGCCGAAATGGGTAATCGTTCCTTGTGGAGCGAACACGACGGAAGGCAGAAACGATAGCTTGGCTGCTTTCAACTGCTGTTCGGCAATGTCGATGTTGAGCGCCGCATTCAGCAGGTTCGGATTATTGTTGAGGGCTCTCTCGATAATCGTCTGGAGATTAGGGTCGGTGAAAACGCTTCGCCATGGCAGATTACCGAAATCATTCGCACCCTCCAATGTTGCTTGGTTATTGACGGGGTCGCGAACAATACCATCGGCTTTCACCTCTGGTCGCTCATAAGTGCCGTACAGACTTTTGCAGCTGGTCAGTGACAGGGCTGCAAAGCCTATGATGATAATATTTATTTTTATATTTTTCATTACATCAATCTTTTATCAATAGCCATTATTGTTCCAACGTATAATCACCAGCAGGACCGTTGACGTATTGTTTCAGCTCCTTGGCAACTTCCTGATTGTCCTCGTCAGCAAATACTATTGGCTTGAATTTCTCCTGCAAATACTCGAAGATTACGAATAATGCAGGAACAACAAATACCTGACAGAGTGTGCCAATCAACATGCCTCCTACAGCAGCTGCGCCCAATGTCTGGTTGCCATTGTGCCCAACGCCACTCGCAAACATCAGAGGCAATAGGCCTACAATCATGGCAAGTGAGGTCATGAGGATAGGACGGAGACGGGCGCCTGCACCAAGAATGGCCGCGTATTTAATGGCCATACCCGTTCGGCGGCGCTCCAGTGCGAACTCGACAATCAAAATAGCATTCTTGGCCAACAGACCAATCAGCATGATGAGCGAGATTTGCATGTAGATATCGTTGTTATGTCCGAATAGTTGGGTGAAAATGAATGCTCCTGCCAAACCAAACGGAATGGATAAAACTACCGCTAATGGCAGAATGTAACTCTCGTATTGGGCACTCAGAATCAAATAGACAAATACCAGGCACAAGGCGAAGATGATACCTGTCGAGTTGGATGACTCCTGTTCTGCACGTGTCAAACCAGAAAACTCGTAGCCGTAGCCCTGTGGCAACTTCTCTGCTGCAACTTCTTCTACCGCCTTGATGGCATCGCCTGATGAATAGCCGTCGGCCGTTTGTACGTTCACGGTGATTGAAGTGAACAAGTTGAAGCGTGAAATGTTGGAAGGTCCATAAACACGGCGGAGTGTGCAGAACTCACTCACTGGTGCCATACCGCCGGGGGTACGAACATAGATGCTGTTCAAGCCGCTTTCATTGATTCGGCTCTCGACTGTTCCCTGAATCATCACTCGGAACAGTTTGCCGTAAGCGTTGAAGTTCGATGCATACATACCGCCGTAGTAGCCTTGGAGCACAGAGAGGACTGCTGCGGGGGATGTTCCAGCCTGTTTGGTCTTCGCAACATCCACATCTACCATATACTGAGGATAATTAGGATTATATGAGGTCATCGCATTGCTGATTTCAGGGCGTTCTTTCAATGCTTTCAAATAATCCTGTGTGATTTGGAAGAACTTATTCAAGTCTCCACCAGTCTTGTCTTGCATAGAAAGGTTGAGGCCGTTTGACATGGCAAAACCTGGCACCATTGGAGGTGGAAAAGCAAGAACCTGGGCGCCTTTTATACTTGCGGTCTGCTTGTAGATCATTCCCAAAATCATGTTCGATGATGTTGGATCGATGAATAAACCAGCTATGCCTGCACCGTTGAACACTGAGGATATACGGTCGAAGAGCCCATATTTGCGATCCTCGAACGGTTTCAGCTTCACAATAAAAGTAGCTTGGTTAGAACCTTGACCTGCGATAAAATTGTAACCAACCAATTGTACACGGCTTTCCACGTATGGATTGCTGGCGAGCATCTTATCAATGCGGTCGGTTACCTGCTGAGTCTCGTTCTGTGACATACCAGGATCCAACGAAACGGTTGCAAAGAGCACTCCTGTGTCTTCGTCAGGCACAAGGCCAGTTTTGGTGAACGTCATCGTCAGTACCAAAACCACAATGCCAACGACGACGGATACACTGGTTATCAATCTGTGTCCAATCAATTTCTCAACACCATTTTTATACTTAGTGTTGATTTTATCGAACTGTGTGTTGAATGCCATGTGGAATCTGTCGATTGTTGACATTTTCTTGCTTTCCTGTTCTTCACAGTGAGGTTTTAGGAACATGGCACATAGTGCAGGGGACAGGGTTAGGGCATTAATGGCTGAAATAATGATGGATACAGCCATAGTCACACCAAACTCACGATAGAATGTCCCTGATGTACCACTCATGAATGAAACAGGGACGAATACGGCAGACATTACCAATGTTATGGAAATGATGGCGCCTGAAATCTCGTTCATTGCATCAATAGAGGCTGACAGAGCATCTTTATAGCCCAAATCCAACTTGGCATGGACTGCCTCTACTACCACAATGGCATCATCAACCACAATTGCAATGGCCAAAAGCAAGGCTGAAAGTGTCAGCAAGTTGATGGAAAATCCGAACATCCATAGGAAAAAGAAGGTTCCTATCAAGGCTACTGGCACGGCGATCATTGGTATCAGGGTTGAACGAAAGTCTTGCAAGAACACATAGACAACGATGAACACCAAAACAAATGTCAAGAAAAGAGTGAAGATAACCTCTTCGATAGAAGCAAAAAGGAACTCTGTCACATCCTGCTGGATTGTGATTTTCATTCCAGGAGGCATGTTCTTTTGTACCTCAGCCAATGCCTCTTTAACGTCGCTTGCTATTTGAGTCGCATTCGAACCTGCAATCTGCTGAACCATACCGACGACACCCGGCTGGTTATTGTTTTTCATTGAAACGGAGTATTGTAATCCTCCCAATTCAATATCAGCAACATCCTTTAAGTGAAGTGTTTGTCCGTTCTTATTGTTTGATATGATAATGTTTCCGTATTCTTGCTCTGTCTTTAGGCGTCCCTTATAACGCATGATGTATTCATACTTCATGTCGCTCTGCTCGCCGAACGCTCCGGGAGCAGCCTCAATATTCTGCTCGGCCAATGCGCCAGAGATGTCTGTGGGAACAAGGCCGTATTGCTTCATCTTATCAGGTTTCAGCCAAATACGCATCGAGTAATTCTTCATACCAGGGGTCTGCACATCACCAACTCCATTGATACGTTTCAATAGCGGTATCACGTTGATGTTGTTGTAGTTGGTGAGGAATTCGTCGTCATATCTTCCGTCATCTGTTGTCAACGAGTAAAGAACGACATTTGAGGTCTGACGTTTCGAAACGATAACCCCGACGCGATTCACTTCCGCTGGTAGCAAAGCTTGTGCTTGAGACACACGGTTCTGAACGTTAACGGAAGCCATATCGGGGTCTGAACCTTGCTTGAAATACACTGTAATCTGTGCCAAGCCGTTATTAGTGGCTGTAGATTGTATGTAAGTCATGTTCTCCACACCGTTGATGCTTTCTTCCAGTGGGGTGATGACAGAGTTGAGGACTGTCTGTGCGTCAGCTCCCTGGTAGGAAGTCCATACGGAAATTGTTGGTGGGGCTATATCTGGATACTGTTCAATCGGAAGCGATATCAAGCCTATCGTACCCAGAAGCACGAAGAAAATTGACACCACGGTTGACAGTACCGGACGCTTTATAAAGTTAGTAAATGTCATATTTTTCCAGTTTTAACTGCTATTTCTTATTGTCGTCTCCCTTCATAGCCTTGAGGAAACCTGATGCGGAGCTTTGATTCTCACCTAATTTCTCGGCTTTTTTCAGCGCTTCGTCATACTGTGCTGGAGTTAGGGCCTTGATTTCTGCGCCATCTTGCAGACCTGATAGGCCTTTTGATACGATTTTCTCACCCAATTTCAGGCCACTGGTAACGATATAGGTCTTGCCATCGTTTTGTGGGTCAACCATAATTTCGGAATAATGAACTTTATTATTGTTGTCAACCTTGTAAACGAAAATCTTATCTTGTACCTGTACTGTTGCCTCTTGAGGTATTAGCAGTGCTTTATTGTTGTTCTTGGCAATGATAATCTGTCCGCTACCTCCACTTTTCAGCAAGTTTTCTGGGTTTGGAAAGCGCGCGATAACGCTGATAGTACCTGTCATCGCATCAATCACGCCGCTTGTTTTCACTATTGTACCTTGATGATTGTAGATAGAACCGTCGGCAAGTCGAAGACTGACTGAAGGGAAGGTATTGATGGCATTGGTCAATCCGTGGTTTGAGCGACTCAATGCGAGAATATCAGACTCCGTCATGGAGAAATAAATTTCCATGGTCGAGACATTGCTTACCGTAGTCACAGGCTGTGCGGAAGAGGGGCTGACGAGTGAGCCTTCTTTGTAAGGAAGACTGCCTATCAGACCACTTGCTGGACTCTTGACATAGCAATAACTTAAGTTCTCTTTCGCGTTGGCCAATCCTGCTTTAGCTTGTCGGACAGCCGCCTCGGCTTGCTTTACGGCTGCTTGTGCCGCAGCAATGCCACTTCGGGCTTGATTAACCGCTGCCTGAGCAGTTTCGTAAGTGTTTTTGGCACTTTGAAGTTCATACTCGCCAATCACCTTATTATTATATAGGTTCTTACTATTATTGTAGGTCAATTGTGCAGTTGCAGCCTGTGCGGTTGCAGAATTTAAAGCTGCTGTTGCCTGAACGATTCCAGCCTTTGCCTGACTAACACCGCTCTGAGCAGAGTTGACAGCTGCTTGAGCCTGACGAACGGCTGCCTGATAGTTAGCGTTGTCAACAACAAATAGAATCTGTCCTGCTCTGACAGCTTGCCCTTCATGCACATAAAGTTTGGTGATAAAACCACTGACTTTTGGTCTAACCTCAACATCTTGAATACCTTTGATAGAAGCTGGATAAGTGGTTTTGATTTGTGCATTCGCTGCACCAATTGTAATGACAGGATACTCGTTGCTGGTTGGTAAAGTATGACGGTCCCCGCCACCCCCGCAACTCGTAAATACCGTTGCAGCTAATGCTATCAACACTGATAACTTGTTTCTTTTCATACCTTTATAATTCATATAATTTTGTAGCTTTAATTTCAAGTTTTATTTCACAATATGGTGTCATAAGTAGCGAAATTAATGACAGAAGTTGGAAACTTTAAGTTGTTATTGAGTTTTCGTAATGCAAAAGTACACATAATATAGAAGAGGTCCTCTATATTTATAATACATTTAACAATAATTATCGAAGGGAAGAATATATTATGATTGGGTCAATCCCATTTCTTTTGCTTTCTGTTTAAGAAGCATCATCAACGGTTCGCGCTCATTAGGAACTTGATTATCGAGAACCGCTTCTTTTAAGGCTTTTTTTAAGGAGCCTACCTCTCGGCAAGGCTTGAGATTGAACATTGCCATAATCTCGTCACCGTCGATACAAGGTTGGAGCAAACGTTTGTAATCCCTCTCTTTCAGGTCTTCGATTTTTTCGCGGACACTGCGGAAATTATCCAAGAAACGTTGCTTTCTGACAGCGTTCTTGCTTGTTATGTCTGCCTCGCATAGTGTCATGAGGTCGTCAACGTCATCACCCGCATCGTTAACCAAACGTCTGATGGCAGAATCGGTGACTACATCGTCTGCGATAACTATGGGGCGCATGTGCAAATCAACCATTTTCCTGACGTATTTCATCTTGCAGTCCATCGGCAGTTTTAATCTTTTGAAAATGGTTGGAATCATCTTGGCTCCAATGATGTTGTGGTTGTGGAATGTCCATCCAGTGGCCGCGTCCCAACGTTTGCTTTTGGGTTTGCCTATATCGTGGAACAGTGCCGCCCATCGCAACCAAAGGTTCTCGGTTTTTTTAGCAGTGTTGTCCAAGACCTCCAGTGTGTGGTAGAAATTGTTCTTATGTGATTTTCCGTTTCTGCTTTCAACTTTGTCGAGTGCTATTAGTTCGGGTAGGATAAGTTCAAGAAGACCGCAACGATACAAATCGATAAATCCTTTGCTTGGTGTGCGAGTGGCCATTATTTTGTTAAGTTCGTCAGCTATTCGCTCAGCGCTTATAATCTTTATCCTATCTGCGTTCCGTTCCAGTGCGTCGAATGTCTCGTCGTCGATGAAGAAATCCAGTTGCGTGGCAAATCTTACACATCTCATCATTCGCAAAGGGTCGTCTGAGAAAGTAATGTCTGGGTCTAATGGGGTACGGATTATCCCATCCCACAAGTCCTCAACTCCTTCAAATGGGTCAATCAATTGCCCAAAACGTTGATGATTGAGACAAACGGCCAAGGCATTGATGGTAAAATCGCGCCGATTCTGATCATCCTCCAGAGTGCCGTCTTCAACAATCGGCTTTCGGCTGTCGCGTGAGTAGCTCTCCTTACGAGCCCCGACAAATTCTATTTCGAGCCCCTTGTATTTGACTTGTGCCGTGCCGAAGTTGTGGAAAACCGATATATTGGCCTTCTGTCCGAGTTGTTTCTTGAGCTCAGAAGCAACGCGGATGCCGCTTCCCACGACAACAACATCGATATCGTTGGACGGACGCTCCAAGAACAAGTCCCTCACATATCCTCCGACAACATAACACTCAAGGTTTAAGTTGTCGGCAGTTTCTGAAATTTTATGAAAAATATCTTTATCCAGCAGTGTTGCCAGCTCTTCGTCGGAGAGGTCTCGCATATATTCTGTTCTTTTTGTCATGCAAAGGTAATCAATTTTAGTTAATTATGGAAATACTGTATGCTGATTTTATTAAATTTCCGATTACAGATGCAATCACTTCACCAATGTTTTGCTTACCGCCTGTTGCTAATGCATTCCTTGCTTGTTCGCAATTGGGCAGTTGAATGACAATCGTGCAAAACGATTGCCCCATCGCTGGTTGATTCATTCTTTGTGAATCGATTTATGATGATTCAGCATATTTCGTTTTTTTTCTTTGCGAATATATATAAAAATAAACAAAAAGTTATATATTCGCATCCTATTTAAACGATAATTGCTTTGATGTCACTTTCTTTTAAATTTGGCTTTGAAAATCGACAACACCGCATATTGTAGGCATTCTTTCTTTATTTGAGCATTAATCTTTTGGAGGCTCACTTGTAAAATCATTGTCCACAATCTAACCTATCCATCTTTATATTTGCATTCATTCAATTACTCCGCCATCATCCCGTCCTTACTTTCGCTATTTTGGGCTTTTTCTAATTTCTGCTGTATTATCTCTTGGTTTCTCTTTCTGTGCGGAAGGCTGAATAGGAAATGTCAAAGAACCGTGTAACCGTCAATCTGCTCTAACATCTTTGCTCAACAACGGCAATTCAAAAGCTTAGGTTTTATCGTCCCAAAGCTCATCTATTGTCGTGTCATAGGTGAGCTTTTACTTTTCGTTTTCTAATGTTTTGAATACAAGTGACTTATAACGGCGATTTGATTGCGCGTTTTTGGATTTGCCCTTGCTGTTCTTAGATGTGATATTCCGATTGAAGCCAGTTGAAGTAACTTGCTAAGCAGCAATAGTTTCAGCTCAAAATCAGCTGAAATCCTTGTTCGCCGGACATGAAACACGATAGATTCAAAGCCGTTTTCGGTTGATTGTCATTTGCTTTCTTTACATATATTTGTATTAATGATTTTGCCAGTTCGGAGTTTTTCTGTATTTTTGCATTCTAAACGGTAACAGTAATGTCACAACAGGTTTCAAGAACAGAACAGGAGTTCAAAGCCACCATGACTGAATGCAGAAAGCTCTTTGCTAAAAAGCTACACGATTATGGTGCTTCATGGCGCATTTTGCGTCCTTCATCACTTACTGATCAATTGTTTATTAAGGCAAAGCGTATCCGTTCCATAGAGATTACAGGCGAGAATCTTGTTGGAGAGGACATCCGGCCTGAGTTCATAGCATTGATTAACTATGGAATTATAGGATTAATTCAGTTGGATCATTCTTTCGTTGACAAGGTAGATATTTTACCCGATGAGGCTTTGGCTCTCTATGACAAATATTCCAAGTCGTCGTATGAGTTGATGCTGAAGAAGAATCACGACTACGGAGAGGCCTGGCGTGATATGCGTGTCAGCAGTTACACAGACTTTATCCTTACAAAGATTGAGAGAGTGAAGGAGATTGAGGACTTGGACGGACAGACTTTGGTGAGTGAAGGCATTGATGCCAATTATATGGATATTATCAATTATGCAGTTTTCGGAGCGATAAAATTAAATGAACAAGCTTAAATCTTATTTGGTCAATCTATGTCGGGCCCTGCTCGCCATTACATTTATTTTCTCAGGATTCGTTAAATCGATAGACCCTTTGGGGACACAATACAAGATTGGCGATTATCTTGAGGCACTTGGATTGGCTGGCCAGATACCCGACTGGATTCAACTCCTCGCGTCTGTGACGCTTTCGGGCATTGAGTTTGTTTTGGGAGTGCTTATCTTGTTGGCAATTCGTCGCAGAATGGTCAGTAAGATAACACTCGTATTCATGATATTCATGACAGGCGTTACTCTTTGGCTCACCATCGGTAATCCAATACAGGATTGCGGCTGTTTCGGAGATGCGCTGCATCTATCTAATGCCCAGACCTTTGGTAAGAATGTGGTGCTGCTTATCGCTGCGTTCATTGTGATGCGCTGGCCACTCTATCAAGTGCGCTTCATCTCAAAGACCAATCAGTGGATAGCCACCTATTTCACGATAATCTTTATATTGGTAGCCTCTGCGTTGAGCCTTTATCACCTGCCGATATTCGATTTCCGTCCCTATTTCATAGGACAGAACATCCAAAAGGGAATGGAGATGCCCCCTGGTGCGAAGGAAACACAATATAAGACCACTTTCATCTGCGTGAAAGACGGCGTGCAGAAGGAGTTTGATGAGAACAACTATCCTTATGACGATTCGACTTGGGTCTTTCAAGATACAAAACAGGAGATAATTGAGCAAGGATACGAGCCTCCCATACATGACTTCTCCATCACCGACGCAAAGACTGGTCAAGATCTCACGCAGGATATCTTGAGCAAAAAGGGATATACCTTCTTGCTTGTGTCACCACATCTGGAGATGGCAGAAGTAAAGAACTTTGGAGACATAAACAGTATCTATGATTATGCCAAAGCGAATGGTTATGGATTCTATGGCCTTACGGCAAGTACAGAACGGGGAATCAATCATTGGCGTAACTCGACTGGTGCGAAATACCCTTTCTATACTACCGACGGGACCACACTGAAGACGATGATCAGAAGTAATCCTGGTCTGTTGTTGCTCTATAAAGGGACGATTATCAACAAGTGGGGGCATAACGACTTGCCGACACCAGAAGAGCTCAATGCCCCGTTGTCATTGCTGAGTATAGGGCATGAGCCAGAGAACAATACTTGGTCGAAGATACTCATGATAGTCCTTTGTTATATTCTGCCATTAATTCTCCTTATCGTCGCAGACCGTATATGGGCTTGGACGAAGTGGGTGAAGAAGAAAGAAGAGTGGGTGAAGGAGAAAGAACAATCTAATAAATTATATCAACTTTTAAAACATAAAAGACAAATGAGAAAGAAAATTGTAGCAGGAAACTGGAAAATGAATGAGACCTTGCAAGAAGGCGTTGCTTTGGCAAAGGAAATCAATGAGGTATTGAAGGCTGATAAACCCAATTGCGATGTGATAATCTGCACTCCATTCATCCACTTGGCAAGTGTAGCTCAGGTGTTGGATAAGAATTTGGTAGGCTTGGGCGCAGAAAACTGTGCGGATAAGGAAAAGGGTGCCTACACCGGCGAGGTGTCAGCGGCTATGGTTAAGAGTACAGGCGCTGAGTATGTGATACTCGGTCATTCAGAACGCCGCCAGTATTATGGTGAGACTGCAGAGATTCTGAAAGAGAAAGTCTTGCTGGCTCTTGCAAATGGCTTGAAGGTTATCTTCTGCTGCGGTGAGACACTCGAAGAGCGAGAGGCCAACAAACAGAATGAGGTAGTTAAGGCAGAACTCGTTAATTCTGTATTCAACCTCACAGAAGACGAATGGAAGAATATCATTATTGCCTACGAACCTATCTGGGCTATCGGTACAGGCAAGACCGCAACGTCTGATCAGGCTGAGGAAATGCTTGCTTATATTCGTTCGATTATTGCTGAAAAATACGGCAAGGAGATTGCAGAGGAAACAAGTATCCTCTATGGTGGCAGCTGCAAGGCAAGCAATGCACCTGAACTCTTCTCAAAACCAAATATCGATGGTGGCTTGATTGGCGGCGCTTCTCTGAAGGCTGCTGATTTCAAGGGTATCATTGACGCATGGAAGGAGTAATCATCCTCATATAAATAATCCAGCGATAGACAGTTGTTTGTTGCTGGATTATCCAAAAATTAATCAAATGAAGAAATTCCTGACCACTTTAGTCATTGTACTTTTCGGCACACTTGCAGCATCAGCTCAAGGCACTGTAACTGTCACTCAGAGTGCTGAAATTGATGCGTTGGTAAACGGTAACAAAAAAGCAAAGACTAAAGCTGAACTGAAAGCAGAGAAAAAGGCAGCCAAGAAGGCTGCCAAGGAGCATCTACGCAATGGAAATCTGATTAAACCCAGTGCCAACGTGACGAAAACACAGGCTCCTATTCCTCCAACCAGACAGGAAACGAAAGTCGCTCCAGTCCCAAGGCCTATTGAACCACGGGTGGCGACACCGTCACAAGGCTCTACTGGCTCACAATATTCGCCTACTTACAGAACGAAACTTGTGCGCAAGAAGGTTAAAAAGTCAACTGTTGACCCCGTTGACGGAGCTGCTGTGACTCATACCGTAACAAAGCGCATCATTCGCGGAGCAAAGAAAATGAGAGGTTTCAGGGTTTTGGCTTACTCTGGTGGTAATACGCGTGTGGCTCGCCAAGAAGCCGAGCGACTTGGACAAAAGGCCAAGGCTCTTTTCCCAACTGAACCAATCTACGTACATTTCTATTCGCCAAGATGGATGTGCCAAATAGGCAATTTTACCAGCTACAACAAGGCGCGAAACGTGATGCGCAAACTCCGAAAGGAGGGCTTTTCCAATGCGAATGTTATCCGAACGATGATAACAGTTCAGACAACAAAGTTCGTCGATGAAGAATTGCCAACAATGGATGAATAAAATTTAAAACAATATAAATGCAATTCAATTCAATAGCATAAATCATACTATGAATCCAGAAACAGCTTTCCGCGAAGGTCTTGATGATTTAGCGGCCCATTACAGAGAAGTGCTCAACTTGTTGGGCGAAGACCCCGACAGAGAGGGTTTGGAAAAGACACCTATGCGTGTTGCCAAGGCGATGCAGATACTGACCCGTGGCTACACGCAAGACCCACGCAAGGTTCTGACCGATGCGCTTTTCGAAGAAAAATACAATCAGATGGTCATTGTCAAGGACATTGATTTCTTCTCAATGTGCGAACATCATATGCTCCCGTTCTATGGTAAGGTCCATGTTGGGTATATTCCTGATGGGCACATTACCGGTCTAAGCAAGGTCGCTCGTGTAATAGACATCTTTAGTCATAGACTTCAGGTACAGGAACGACTTACAGAACAGATCAAGGACTGCATCCAAGACACTTTGCAGCCTTTGGGAACAATGGTCATTATCGAAGCGAAGCACATGTGTATGCAGATGCGTGGTGTGGAGAAGCAGAACTCTATCACGACCACCAGTGCGTTCAGCGGAGCTTTCAATCAGGCAAAGACTCGTGAGGAGTTCATGAAACTGCTCCGAAGCGAGTCGCAGCGAATATAGAGTGTCAACACATAATAGTATCATACCCTTTAAATTATTTGACGAATGAAGTTTATATCTTGGAACGTTAACGGACTTCGGGCTTGCGTAGGCAAAGGATTCTGTGAAATTTTTGAAAGTATGAATGCCGATTTCTTCTGCTTACAGGAGACAAAAATGCAGCAAGGACAGTTGGACATTAGTTTCCCAGGCTACGAGTCATACTGGAATTATGCCGATAAGAAAGGTTATTCAGGCACAGCGGTATTCACCAAGCATAAACCGCTGAGCGTTACTTACGGATTGGGTATCGACGAGCACGACCATGAAGGCCGTGTGATAACGCTTGAAATGGAAAGCTTCTATCTTGTGACTGTCTATACACCCAATTCGCAGGACGGATTGCGTCGTTTGGATTATCGGATGAGATGGGAAGATGACTTTCAAGCCCACCTTCACAAACTTGACGAGAACAAGCCCGTTATCGTTTGCGGCGACTTGAACGTAGCCCATCAGGAGATAGACCTCAAGAATCCAAAGACAAATCGCAAGAATGCCGGTTTCACTGACGAGGAAAGAGCCAAGATGACACAGCTTCTGGAAAATGGATTCATGGATAGTTTCCGCACGCTTTATCCCGAACAGATAACTTACTCTTGGTGGTCGTACCGCTTCAGGGCAAGAGAGAAAAATGCCGGATGGCGTATCGACTATTTTCTGCTCTCCAACCGCTTGCGCGACCAGCTCTCTGACGCTAAGATTCACACAGAAATCTACGGCAGCGACCATTGTCCGGTAGAAGTTGATGTGAACATCTAAATCCTATGCGTGAGCAGGTAAAAGTCCTTTTGTTGATGGCTGCATCTTTAGCAGTCATCATTTTCTATGCCGTAGTTCCACAGAAATTCTCAGTGGGCGACTTCTCAGTCAAGAAAATAGGCCTTTTACAATTCAAGAAGCAAGAGTTTCCCCTTGCAAAGGCTCGTCCGACCACAAGCCGACGCCGAGTGAAGAACCATAAATTCCTCTTTATTGGCGACTCGATGGTTGAAGGACTCTCCCGTCGAATGGGAGATTATGCCAAAGAGAATGGACATACCCTCTATACAGTGATATGGTATAGCTCGACAACGGAGAAGTGGGCCGAGACGCAGACACTCGAACATTTCGTGGACGAGTATAAACCAACCTATATTCTGTTATGTCTCGGCAGCAATGAGCTGTTTGTCAACGACCTTGATGTCCGTAACGAGTATATCAAGACCATCGTAAGGAAACTGAGCCGTTATCCTTTCGTCTGGATTGGGCCAGCCGATTGGAACGGTGACACAGGCATCATCGACCTAATTGCCAGCAATGCCGGCAAGGGGCATTTCTTCGACAGCCGGAACCTCAACCTTCAGCGTGGTTCCGACCATTATCATCCCACTTGGAAGGCTGCAGCAGCGTGGATGGACAAAGTGGCTGCTTACATGAGGGGCGGAACCGTGGCCTGCCCAGTGAGGATGGAACTCCCGAAAGGCCACCATAAGGCTACCCATACCGAACTTTTAGCCCCCGCATTTGAAGGTTATTGATATTTATGTTTGACGTTCAGCAGATATTCAGCTCCTTTGTTGCCTTTCTGATCACAGCCAGTAAGGATTGGTCGATGTACACCATACCTTTCATGGTGACCTTTCTGTTGTTCTTTGCTATATATATAGGTATCGGACGATACCGCAGGGCATGGATGCGCACCTATGTTATCCTCTTTAGTCTCTTCTTCGCCTACAAGGCCAATGGCACATTGATGTTTCTTTTGCCAACGGTGACGCTTGTGTCGTGGTATCTGACAAAGAAAATGATGCGTCTTCGTTGTGGAAAACCCCGTAAAATAGGGTTGGCCATTCTGATTCTGATAGAACTTTTCCCACTCCTTTATTACAAATATACCAATTTTGCAATAGATATCCTCAACAGTCTATTGCAGACCAACTTTGCACCGAGCGAACTATTGCTGCCGATTGGTATCTCATTTTACTCCTTTCAGGCAATCAGCTATACGATTGATGTTTACAAGGAAAAGTTTCCGAAGACCACAGGCTTACTCGACTACTGCTTTTACCTCACATTCTTTCCGTTGCTCATAGCGGGACCAATCACTCGTGCCGAAGTCCTCATTCCTCAAATCCAAGAACATAAGGAAGTGGACAAGAACCTCGTTTACAAAGGTTTGTGGCTGATTATATGCGGATTGCTGAAGAAAGGTCTTGTGGCTGACTATTTAGCACAATTCAACAATTGGATTTTCACCGACCCGTTGGCTTATTCTGGCTTGGAGAATCTAATGGGTGTATTGGGTTATTCGCTGCAAATCTATTGCGACTTCTCAGGTTACAGCGACATGGCGATAGGTATTGCAGCCATGCTTGGTTTCTCCATCCCCAACAACTTCAGTTTTCCTTATCAGAGTTTGAACCTCACCGAGTTCTGGCACAGGTGGCACATGGCCCTCTCGTCTTGGTTTCGCGATTATGTCTATATACCTTTGGGAGGCAACAGAAGGGGAAACGCACGAACTTATCTCAACAGTTTCATCACGATGGTCGTTGCTGGCCTATGGCATGGCGCATCGGGCATGTTCGTTGTGTGGGGAATGCTCCATGGGATAGGACTGATAGCCCATAAGTTTTTCAATAACAATGGGTTGAGAAAAATCCCCTGTACATTGCTGGTCAAGATAATAAGCTGGCTTATCACCTTTTCCTATGTCACGTTCGCTTGGATTTTCTTCCGTTCTCCGAGTCTTGAGACCGCCAATGAACTGCTATCAAATATCTGGAACAATTTTAAGCTGGCTGATTTGTATCCTTTTCTTATGGCACGCCCTGTGTGGCTCATCTTGCTTGCCGTGGGGTTGGAACTCCATTCCATACGGGAAAGTGACTATCAGTGGATGGAACAGAAATTCGTCCATTCACATTGGATAGTGAAGTTTTTGATTTTTACGATAATTCTGCAAATTGTCATCAACTTCAGCCAAGATTATGTTCAGCCGTTCATCTACACACAATTTTAGACTATCATTTTTTTGCCTCCGTTCTATTGGTAAAAGAAATTTACAGACACCTCTTTTAATATAGTGTTTGTAACTGTTTGATAAACAGGAAAATACAAATCGATTGGTACTGTCCTATAAAAGTGTGTAAGCTTCTTTTTTCTTATCTTTGTATTTATAC